>Ga0307968_1000088_pt1:40000-50645 | contig 50645 bp, 61 predicted proteins | sample OrgLakmetagen650_FD_201834 | JGI IMG/M metagenome (GOLD analysis project Ga0307968, IMG submission 201834) | Saline water microbial communities from Organic Lake, Antarctica - #650 | ecosystem: Environmental > Aquatic > Non-marine Saline and Alkaline > Saline | place: Antarctica...
GTAGCGGACGGCTGGCCCACAGAGGGGTGGGGCTGTCCACCATTGCTGCTACCACCTGCTGTGTGTGTGCACGCGTATTTGTGTGTGTGTCTGTGTGTTCATGTATGTGCAAGTGTGTGTGTGTTTGTCTGTGTGCAGGTGTGTGTGTGTGTGCAGGTGTGTGTGTGTGTATGTGTGTGAAGGTGTGTGTGTATGTGTGTGTATATGTGTGTGTATGTGTGTGTGTGTGTTTGTCTGTGTGCAGGTGTGTGTATGTGCGTGAAGGTGAGTGTGTGTATGTGTATGTGTGTGTGTGTTCGCCTAGTTGCCCCTTACCTGTACCGCCTGCAGGGGGTGGTGGCTGCTGCTGCTGCTGCTGCTCTGCTGCAGCGTTCTGGGCCTCCTGCTCTCGCTCCTGCTGCGCTTGTCGGGCCTGCTTGGCCTGAGCCACGCGGTTCTGCGTAAACAGTGCATACGTGTGTGAAAAGGGTTTGGTCGAGGCAGGCAGACAACATGCGGGAGATGGCTGGCACCTTCAGGCCCAGAAATTTACGCAAACAGTGAGTACAGGTGTGCAAAAAAAAGGGAACAGCAGTGGAGTCGCAGTGAGGGGCTGCAGGTTTTTTAACACTGCAGTGCAAAAAAAAGGGGCAACAGTGGAGTCGCAGTGAGGGGCTGCAGGTTTTTAAACAATGCAGTGCAATAAAAAGGTACAACCGTGGAGTTGCAGTGAGGGGCTGCAGGTTTGCCACTCCAGCCCCTTTCCGGCAGTGGCCTTTTCACACCACACACTACTATGCCTTGCGGAGTGCCAGCAATTTGCAGCACCGTACTCAGAAAACAAATACATACACAACCTCAAAAGCAAAAGCACACGCACACCTGCTTTGCCTTACGGCACGCTTGCTCAATTGCCAGGCTATCCAGCACCATGTAGATAATAAACAAGTACAAATCTTTCAAGTACACACACACACACCTGCTGTGCCTTGCGAGATGCATGCAGAGCTGCCAGGCTGCACAGCACCATAGTTTATAAACATACATACACATCTTTCACACACACACACACACACAAATACACACACACACACACCTGCTGTGCCTTGCGGAACGCCTGCAGAGCCGCCAGGCTGCGCAGCACCATACCCCCCTGGCTGGCCACGCTGCTCAGCAGCGCGGAGTCCGCTGAGTCAACATTCAGGGCGCCAGGGCTTGCGTGGGTTGCGTGCAAGGATTGAGCTAGAGAGGAGGCCAAGCGCTGCACGCCACTGCGCAGCTCGTTCTGCATTAAGTGTGCGTGTATGTGTGTGTCTAAGTGTATGAGTCTGCGTGTGTGCGTGCTCGTGTGTGTGTGAGTGTGTGTTGTGTGTGTGTGTGAGTGTGCTTGTGTGTGTGTGTGTGTGTGTGTGTGTGTGTGTTTGTGTGTGTGTGTGTGTGTGTGTGTGTGTGTGTGTACCTACAGAGACCTCATGTCAGGTGCCATTTTTACACCTGAATTCAGTAAGGCATTCGTTGGGTCAAAGGGCCTTACATCAGGGAGAGGGAGAGGGGCTCAAAAGAGGAGACTCAAACCATAGTCTAGCGTGTGCTTTCCTATCACTCCTGCAACGCCCTTTGTTTCTTTACTGAAATGTTGCATACAGCTATGAGGAATTTCGGCTACAGGAGCTCACCTTCCTGTTGCCCTCTCATCCATCAGACTTTGAGACTGAGGAGTTGCATTCGTTTTATGATCTAGTGTTACCATACAACTTCGGCTACAAGAGCCCTCTCATCCAACTTTAAAACTGAGGTGTTGCAAACACAAAGCTTACGCAAACACGCGCGCAGCATCTCCTACAAAATTTGGCTACAGGAGGAGCTTTAATCTCCTGGTGCGCTGTTGTCCATCACACTTCAATCGTACTCTCAATTGGTGCGCTAACAAGAGGGGAGAGAATCCGCCAATGCACACACACAGCTTGGAAAAATGCAGGACACCTAGTAGAGCTGCACAGCACACAAGGCTTGGAGAAATGCAGAGGACTGTACAGCACACACTCACACAGCTTAAAGAAATGCAGAGGGCACCTAGTAGAGCACACTGTACAGCACACACGACCCTTCAGCAAGTGCTCAAATGCACCGGGGCGACACCCAACAAGACACCAACCTCAAAGCACCATACTGCATCTACAAACTGGACCTAAATATTAAAGATAGGGTCGGGCAAAATCTTGAACACCCTGTTTACCTACTCCTGATTATAAAGTGAACTTTGCAGGAGCATCGTCAGCACATGATGCCACACACCACTCACCAGGATGGTGCTCAAGTGTACGGGGGCGACATCCACAAGCGTGCGCACAGACGAGCTGGCTTTGGAGTACGAAGCATCAGACAAGCCCTCCTCAGACAGCAGCGATGCCAGCTGGCGCACCTGTGCGTGTTTGCGTGTGCCAGTATGTGTGTGTGTGTGCGTGTGCTTGTTGATGTGTGTGCGTGTGTATGTATATTTGTGTGTGCGTGTGTTTGCTAATGTGTGTATGTGTGTTCGCATGCGTTTTTACCATGTGGCAGTAAGTTGCTCATAAATGGAGCTGAGACGTACAGTACGTGCACGGGTTTGCTTGAATGCGTTCAGACGGCGGATGGGTGACTTGTGTCACATCATCAGAGGTAATAAGGGAAGTAACCCACTCTCCCCACAACAGCACAAGTGCAAGCTATTCGTGCGTGCGTGTGCGTGTGTGTGTGTGTATGTGTGTATGTGTGTGTGTGTGTGTGTGCAGAATGCAAGCAATAAGGCATTAGGAAGCATGCACACACCTATATTCCTAACCACATAAAAGCACGCTGTTCGGAAAGCAAGCAGCCTTGATGAACTGTGGGGTGGCAGGTTGGCGCACGACTTTGAATGCAAGGACACATTGACCTGACACAAGTGCAAAACACATCTATCTGAAGCAAATGTAAGGACACATCGATCTGACACATATGCAAGGACACATTGACCTGACACAAATGCAAGGACACATCTACCTGAAGCAAATGTAAGGACACATCGATCTGAAGCAAATGTAAGGACATATTGACCTGAAGCAAATGCAAGGATACATTGACCTGACACAAATGCAAGGACAGATTGACCTGAAGCAAATGCAAGGATACATCCATCCGAAAAGAGGCGTCGAGCAGAGGGTTCAAAGATACCAAGCAGCGACTCTGGGCACTAGATGTACAGAAAAAGAAGAAAAAGAAGAAAGAAGAAAGGAAGGAATGTGTTGGCAGGCACGACACAGGCATCAGACAGGAAATCGCGTACACCAAATTTTCAGACTAGAAAAACGGGCTCAGATTTGGCTACGTACCAGCCGCGCGGGCAAGGAGGTCAGCGCCTCCTTTGCTTCTTGGTGTGCGGTTTGCAGCTTGGACTCCTGAGCATCCAAGGGAGAAGGGGTGGCACTCTCTGCATGGGTGGCCTCGGTACCTGTGTGCGCATGTTTGTGTACACGTGTGTGTGTGTGTATGTGTGTGTGTGTGTGTGTGTGTGTGTGTGCGCGCGCTTGATTAAATACATGTGTTTGTGAGTGCAGATGTGGGGTTGCATGAAGTAAAAAGGGAGGTGCACATGGCTTCAATACTTGGCCCCACACATATATTCACCCACACCAACACCCAAGCCCGCATATGCACCTTCCTACACTCAACAAAACACGTACCCCGCCCATCCACACACCTGCTACTTGCTGTGCGGGTGGCGCGAACGGCGAGCCAAAGCCTGCCGTGGCAGGAGCCGCTTCGGCCACCGCTGCTGCTGCTGCTGCTGGTGGTGCTGGCGTTGGTGTTGGTGCTGCCGCAGTTGATGGTGCTGATGGTGTTGATGCTGCTACTGATGCTGGTGCTGCGGGCAGCCCTGAGGGGGTCACAGGGGTACCTGCCACTGGTGCGGCAGGTGGTTGTGGTGGGGGTGCAGCTGCTGCTGCGTCAGCTGGCTGAGAAGGTGCCTGTGTGCGGGGTTCTAATGGAGTGGCAGGAGTCACAGATGATGTAGAAGGGCCTGCTACTGCCCCTTGTTGCTGCTGCTGCGGCTGCTGCTGGTTGGGGTGGGCGCCTGGAGGTGGGGCGTGCGGTTGTGTGATGTGAAAGGCGCACACATTCACACTGCCTCTTTGGCACCAACTAAGAGATTGAGCGCGCACACATTCACACTGCCTCTTTGGCACCAACAGAGTGAGGGCGCGCACGTTTCCACTGCCTCTTTGGCACTATCAGTGAGCACGGGAGACTAGCTAGCCTTGCCCATATTTGAAAGCAGCTGAGAGGTAGCCTAATAAGCAGTGCCGGTCTATTTACAATCCAATGCATGCGTTGCAAAATCAGATGTCGTCATGAATACTCCACACACACACGCACGCACGCACACACACACACACACACAAGCGCTTAAGCACCTGTGTCCACGTCCATCATTATGAACACTACATATGAATCAATTTTAACATTAATCTAAACATTATGAACTCTACATATTAATCAATCCAAACCCATGTAACCATCACTACGAACTCTGAACATTACACTTCTACCAGCGCACCTTTGTCCACGTCCATCACTATGAACAGCACACACATTGTGCACCATCATGAGCACTACATATGAATCATGTAACCATCACTATGAACTAAGAACAGTACAAGTCAAGCGACGCACCTGTGTCCACGTCCATCGCCTGCGGCTGCTGCGGCTGCTGCTGCTGCAGCTGCTGCTGCGCTCCTTTACATCTCTGATGGAACCCTTCGAGGGCTGCGTTGCGCCCACGCTCTTTGGCGCGCTCTTCACCCATCATCTGCGTGCAAACACACACACACACACACATTCACACACACATGTACGGCAGTCAGTAAAACATGCTCATTGGACAGGGTTGCCTGAATTTCAAAGTGGCCTTTCAAGGGTTGCGTAACACTCACGCTCTATGCCGTGCACCTCACCATAAGTGTACTCTGCACGCACACACACACACGTACATACAGCAGTACACCATTATGTTTGGACATGGCACTTTTAAGTCCTGCATTCCAAGCTCCTCTCCCGCACTGACTTGTTTAAGGTGTCAGCCCAAACTGGTGCAGACTACTGCTGCTTCAACCACTGCAGGGCACACAATGCACCTCTGCCGAGAGCACCGCCAAACCCTCACACACATGCACACAAAAGCACAAACACACAAAATGCACTGCCTACCCCCCTGTTACCGGGGGTTCAGCCCAGATTACTGCAGCCCTAGCCACTCCAGGATGTATAATAAGCACATCCGTGCACAAGAAACCTCGAAAAATGCACTGCCAAACCCACATTCATATACGCACATGCACACACACACACACACACACACACACAAACACAGAAACCCACCTGCAGCCGGGTGGTCAGCTCAGACAAGTAGGCAGCGGCAGCCTTCAGCTCAGTTTCCAGCAGGATCAGCGCAAACTCCATCGTGGGGTTGCTGCGTTTGCACATTGGCACTCCCACAGAGGACAGCATGACCTCCAGGGACATGGGCTCTGCGACACGTGTGTGTGTGCGTGTGTGTGTGTGTGTGTATGTGCGTGTGCATGTGTGTGTGTGTGTGTGTGTGTGCGCATGCGCTCACAGCACGCAATCCAGAGATTAGGTGTGCTTCTTTTTTGCATCATCACCCTCACAAACCACACCTACGGCACACAAGATAGCACACACCCACACCACACGCACCTTGAGTGGAGGCAGGCAAGCCAGTGCTTGGCCCTGCATCATTTGGCCCAGGCTGTAAGCCCTGTGGAGGCGGCAGCAGCTGAGGCTGAGGCTGCTGTTGGTGCTGCACAATCACTGGCGGTGGTGGTGGTGGTGGTGGTGGTGGTGCTGCTGCATTGCCAGAGGTTGCGGTTGGTGCCCCGTGAGTTGAAGAGGGTGGAGGGGTGAGTGTGAGGGTGGTGGAGGGGGCGCCAGCGGTGGAGCTGAGCACGGCCAGCTGCTCGATGCCGTCGTAGGGCACACGCAGGGTGAGCATCATACGCGCGACTTGGGAGGAGTGCTTGGCCATGTAGGTGATCTGTGTGTGTTGTGTGTGTGTGTGTGTGTGTGTGTGTGTGTGTTTTGTGCTTTTGTGCATGCGTGTGTGTGTACACGTGTGAGTGTGTGTTTTGTGCTTTTGTGCATGTGTGTGTGTGTGTGTACAAGTGTGTGTTTTGTGCTTTTGTGCATGTGCGTGTTTTGTGCTTCTGTGCATTGCGCGTGTGTTTTATGCTTTTGTGCATGTGAGTGTGTATGTGTGCGCAGGTTAGTGAGGGTGATCGTAATTAGCATGTGCCAAGTGCTGCGTGACGGAACAGCTAGGGCACGGCCACACCAGAGCAACCAAAAACAAAAGTCTCCTTGTTGCACCATCTCGCTGCGCTCATCAACAAACCCACACCGTAAACAGTAACACGCTCATTGCTTTGACAAACATCCTCCCAGGTCGTCAAAAAACAATTGCCATCTGTATGCATGATCCTACCACTCTCGTCAACAAACCCACACCGTAAACAGTAATACCCACCGTTTCAAGCATATAATTTTTCTGCATGCGTGATCCTGTCGCTCTCGTCAGTTGCATATAGCAGCCAAACCTTTGACAGTAACACCCACCGTTTCAAGCACACGCCGCAGCAGCTGGGGCACTGCTGCGCCATCGCCCACACTCACTCCCAGCATGGCAGAAATGGTGGCCTCTCCTGCCTGCAGCACCTGCTGCTGCTGCTGGTCGACCTGCAGAGATGCAATTGCAAAAAGAGCGTGCTATGGCAAGGCAGTGAGTGACACACTGATGACGGAGAGAGGAATGATGCTTGGTGTCCTGCAGCTCCTGCTGCTGCTGCTGTTGCTAGTCTACCTGCAGAGATGCAATGAACATAGGGAGCATGCTCTGGCGAGGCAGTGAATGTCACATGTTTGGCAAGGCAGTGTATGACACACGTGAATGACACACGTCAAGACGGAGAGAGGGAAGCTGCTTCCTGTCCTGCAGCACTTTCTGCTGCTGCTGCTGGTCCATCTGCAACGAACACAAAGAGCAAAGCAAAAACACGACCCGGAAATGACGTAGGGGTTAAGAAAATGGGCCTGAAGTACCGGAATCCATCATTTTTGAGACCCGGGAGAGCATGCTTGACTTTTTCACCAGCTTGGCAACAATTCGATGTGCTCTGCTCCATCGAGCCCTTTTGCTGCAAACTGGTTTGACCAATGCATGTGTGAAACCTGGAAGAGCATGTCGACCTCTGCCTCCACCTTTATAACAGGTTCAACGTGCTCTCCATTCTTTCAAGCCCTTCTGCTGCTTTTTGCTGCACCTTTATAACAGGTTCAACGTGCTCTCCATTCTTTCAAGCCCTTTTGCTGCTTTTCGCTGCACCTTTATAACAGGTCCAACGTGCTTTATTTTTCAAGCCCTGTTGCTGCTTTTTGCTGCACCTTTATAACAGGTCCAACGTGCTCCATTCCCCCAAGCCCTTTTGCTGCAAACTGATCCGACCAAATGCGAGAAGGACAGTCCCACCCACCTGCATCGCATCTCCGTCCTGCTGACCCACTGCACCAGCTGACGCTACGTCACGCTCCGTCAGCGCGCGCACTGTGCCCATCATCATGCGCAGCAGAGCACGGCGCGTGGGTGCGTGCGCGCTGAGGTTGAGCAGCACACGCAGCAGGGCCTGGCGTGAGGAGTTGGGGTGGGACACCCGTAGGAGGGAGGCGAGCGAGCCAAGGTCTTCCAGGTCAAGCATGGGGGGTACCTGCGTGTGTGTGTGTGTGTGTGTGTGTGTGTGTGTGTGTGTAGAGCAAGAAAGGGGAGTGTTTGCCCTGTTTGCGTGTCGCTTGCATTCACAATCTTGGACACATTCTCTTACAAATTATGTTGTTGCGCATCATTGAGTATGCATAGTGAGAGCATGGTGAGAGCATAGTGAGAGCATGGTGAAACGAGCGCCATCACGTGCGCAGGTGCATGCTCCACCCAAGTGCACCTATGCCTAGTGCCCAATAAAAAGAAATAAGCACGCGTCTGTGTTGTGTCTGTGTGCCTGGGTGTAGTGCCGTCAAATGCGCAGGTGCACTACCCAAGCGCCTAGTGCCCAAAGAAGCATTTTCACACAAAAGGCACGTGTCTGTGTGTCTGTGCATCTGGGTGTAAACTGCCACATACATGCACCTACATGCACAGAACACACACTGAACACAGCTATTCCCTGTAGGATCTCCCTGCCTGGATTAACACACATAGCTCCTTGTTCATCTAAATCCACTCAATCGTGGCGGACCTACATCTATTTGTACATGGCAAACCAATATCCACTGATACATGGTCAATAAACGGCTTTGGGTGCTTGCATTCCGCACATAGTGCAGGATGTTCGCAATGACAGCATGTGGATTTGCTGACAGGTTCTGTGTTAGCCTTGTTTGCATGGAGACCAGAGAACCTGTCATCAAATCCACATGCTGTCATTGCAAACGTCCCGCAGGATCTGAGCACCAAGCCGTCCTCCAGCATTGGTGTTCACACACACACACAAAAAACACACACGACTTCCACCTTACCACCAGTGCACGGAAAGTATTGAATGGTGCATGCATACGCTGCATGTGTGCTTGCGTGCAGACACTGCATGTGTGCTTGCGTGCAGACGCTGCATGTGTGCTTGTGTGCATACGCTGCATGTGTGCTTGTGTGCATACGCTGCATGTGTGCTTGCGTGCAGACGCTGCATGTGTGCTTGCGTGCAGACGCTGCATGTGTGCTTGCGTGCAGACGCTGCATGTGTGCTTGCGTGCATACGCTGCACGTGTGCTTGCATGCAGACGCTGCATTTGTGCAGCATTAAGGGTACTGCATGTGTGCTTGCGTGCAGACGCTGCATTGTGTGCAACATTAAGGGTACTGCATGTGTGCTTTCATGCAGACGCTGCATGTGTGTTTACGTGCAGACGCTGCATGTGTGCTTGCGTGCAGACGCTGCAAGTGTGCTTGCGTGCAGACGCTGCATGTGTGCAAACATTAAGAATACTGCATGTGTGCAGCATTAAGGTTACTGCATGTGTGCTTGCATGCAGATGCTGCATGTGTGCTTGCGTACAGACGCTGCATGTGTGCAAGATTAGGGGTACTGCAAGTGGCCGTCTAGGTTGAGCGCACGTACCTGTGCCAACGCTGTGTCCTCCGCTTCTTGCTGTGTGCGTCGTGCCATGGCTGCTGCACGATGGAGCGTGATGGAGTTCTGCACACACATACACACACATTTTGGTGAGAGTGCGGGAGTTTTGAGTGTGTGTGTGTATGTGTGTATGTGCATGTGTGTGTACGTATGTGAGCTTTTTAGTGTGTTTGTGTGTGTACTTGCGTTTGTATTATGAAAGAAAGCTGTAGGCAAAAGGGCAACACAAAATTTTAAACACAAACCCACCTCAACACACACACACACACACACACACGCATGCACACCTGTTGAGCAGCAGAACCGCGTCCTCCACCCCCACGCCCACCCCGAGCTCCTGGCATTCCGAAGGTGGCCATTGGGCCTGGGGGAGGGGCCAAACCACCTCCGCCTCCACGCCCACCCCCACCTAAATGTGTGTATGTGCGTGTACGTGTTTGTGTGTGTAGGTGTGTGTGTGTGTGTGCGTGTGTGTGAGTGTATGTAGGTTTATGTGAGTATATGTGTGATTTGTGTGCAAGGTTTGTGAGTGTAAATTTCAAAATGATTGCGCCAGTAGACCAAGGAAGGTGTGCGTGGAGCATGCTCGATGACAACCACCCTCCTAACAAAGTCATGTTCATGATTTGAGGACGGCCAAGTGTGCCTTCCAGGGAATCTCAGTAAGGGATGTCACCAACATCCACGCCCATGCCCACGCCCACGCCCACGCCCACACCCACACCCACACCGACACCCACGCTCACGCCCACACCCACGCTCACGTTCACATCCACGCTCACGCCCACACCCACAATAAATCACATAAACACAAGTGTGCCTACCTGGAACTCCCAGTATGGGCATGTCACCCAGCGTGGAAGTGCGGTAGCGTGCACGAAGGGACCGTGCCTCCGCTAGCATAGCAGGGGGCAGGGTGCGCAGCAGGCCCTCATCCTGCGTGTGTATGTGTGTGTGTGTGTGTGTGTGTGTGTGTGTGTGTGTGTGTGTGTGTGTGCAAGTGTGTGAGTGTATGTGTGCGTATGTGTGTGTGTATATATATGTGTGTGTACGTGTGCATGTATAGAGTGTGTGTACGCGTATGCATATATGTGTGTGTTTGTGCATGTGCATGTATGAGTGTGCGTTTGTGCATGTATACATGTGTGGATGTGTGACACACCCACACACACAAGCAATACATCCAACCACACACAACACACACGGACACACACCCACAAACACGCATACACTGCCATACACAATCACCGACGTCAGCAGCACATCCTCGCGCACGTCTGGAGGGAATGTGGCCAACAACGAAGCCAGGTCCATCTCCTCTTCTGCCGCAGGTGGTCCACCTGTGCATGCATGTGTGTATGTATGTGTGTGCGTGTGTGTGTGTGTGTGTGTGTGTGTGTGTGTGTGTGTGTGTGTGTGTTTGTGTGTGTGTGTGTGTGTGTGTGGGG
>Ga0307968_1000090_pt1:0-42500 | contig 50118 bp, 56 predicted proteins | sample OrgLakmetagen650_FD_201834 | JGI IMG/M metagenome (GOLD analysis project Ga0307968, IMG submission 201834) | Saline water microbial communities from Organic Lake, Antarctica - #650 | ecosystem: Environmental > Aquatic > Non-marine Saline and Alkaline > Saline | place: Antarctica: Organic...
ACGGTACCGTAATTACGGTACACCACCGTATTTTGTACGGTTTTCGCAAATTTGGGACCGTATTACGGTCGATTACGGTACGGTCTACGGTACGGTCCATAATTTTCCTCGATTACGGTAAATTACCTTCACTGTGGGCTACAGTGGCACTTGTGCCACTGATAGCTAACTTCCTGCTACTCGAAATGTGTTCCTCAAAAACCCCTCCCTGTGTCCTCACCCCTGTCTGAACCACTTTGCTGCATGTCCATGCTGTTCTGCCCCTGCTGCTCTGTCTCCTGCGCTTGCTGCTGCTCAAGCTGCTCCTGCTCCTGCTCTTCCTCAGCAGAGCGAATGCCCTCCAGCCACTCAGCAAACTCCTCCTTGTCTGACTCAGGGAAATTCATCGAACTCAAAAGCGTGCGTGCGTGCGTGCGTGCGTGCGTGCGTGCGTGCGTGTGTGTGTGTGTGTGTGTGTGTGTGTGTGTGCACGCGTGCGTGCGTGCGTGCGTGCATGCACGTGTGTCCTTCCCCCACCAATTTTTATTCTCCTTCATGGCGCTTGCTTTGCCTGCCCTCCCCCTGATGCAGGGTTCTTCCCCTGATGCAGGGTTCTCGATCAAGAGGTCTCTGGACATGGGCAAGCCACTGCCATGCATTTCCACCCTTTGCTTCTTCCTAGAAACATTTGCACTCATTGCTGTAAACTAATTAATGATAATTGCGTGGAAGGGGGATGGAAAGCTGTAGGTTCCCACCACGAACTTCTGACGCACGCCTCAAAATTACTACGATTTACCCACCGTATTTTGTACGATTTGCCACCGTACATGACGGTTTGGACCGTAATCCCGGTTTTACCGTAATTTCTACGGTATGACCGTAGTACGGCGTACACCGTACCGTAATACGGTGCAAAATTCTCAATTACGGCGTAAAGTCACAACACTGGTTGCAACATAATGCATCTGTTGTGAAACCGTACCTTGCCATATTCTTTCTAGAACCCAAGTTCATAATTGTTAAGAGTAACCCCAGGCAACCCCGGTCCCTTTCAAAATTATTTAAGCCATACCCGCACCAGTCGCGGTGGGGAGTTTAGCCCAGCGCTTGCACGTTTGTGAGAGTATGTGTGTTAGTTTGCGCATGTATGCGCATATGCATGTGCTTGTTTTCGTGTGTGTGTGTGTGTGTGTGTGTGTGTGTGTGTGCGTGTATGTGTATGTGTGAGGGAGGGAGAGAGAGAGAGAGAGAGAGAGAGAGAGAGTGTTGATGTGTGTTTGTATGTGTGCAGTGCATGCGTGCGTGTGCACGTGCGCTTGTATGTGGACACGCATTTGCGGTTGCGCATTCAAGCGCACGTGCATGTATGCGTGCCTGTATGTGCATGTATGCGTGCCTGTATGTGCATGTATGTCAGTGCGTGCATGTGGTTGCTGTGTATTGAATGCGCATGTGTGTGCATGAGTCATGGTGGCAGGAGCAGCTGGAGCTTCGATTGGGTGGGGGTCAGGAGGGGGGCAGGAACAGCGGAAGAGCCATCTCCTTCCTGTTCGGCCACCAACTTGACTTTATTTTTGCCAATCCTGAACAACCCCAGAGCCTCGAAGTAAATATGTATTAAACGATACCGGAACCACCCTGGAGGGCAAAAAACGTTATTTACCCGGGATGATACAGGAAAGGTACAGCATGACGTTTAAAAAGCTAAATCCTTGAGCTCAATTGAGACAAGTCAGGGGTTGCCCTCAAATCTTGCTGTGATGAAAAGCATATGCTCTATAATTAACAGGCAAGGATAAGTGTAAGGAGCCGTTCCCCACCTGTGATTGTGAACTAGTCAATCCTGTTGCAACAAACCCTAATACTCACACATAGCACCTAGTGCCTTTGCTTAAACTCTAATAATGTGGGTGTGTGATCTGGAGTTTTGCCTACATACACACACGCATACATGCATGCTCATACACAAATTCAAACAAACACACACAGGCACTGGCCCAGTGTGACGGCTATCTGCGGTCACTGGGCGTTGTTCGAGAAGCTGTAGACGACACTGCAGGCGCTGCACAGCTAGTGTCTCGCCAGGTATGCGTGCATTGAGTTGCGTCGTGCGTATGTGTTGTATGCGTGTGCAATAAGTGCAGTCCAAAACATGACATTTTCTCCTCTCCTGCTAGTGGGCACTGGAAGTTGTGTGCATGCGCGTGTACTTAGACACAAACACACATGTTTCCTGCCCTCTTCCACTCTCATAACTAGGACTCTGAGCACTGTGTATGGCAGAGGTCAGTTTTTCTTTCCCTTCTTTTCTCTCTGCATACGTCCCTTGATTAGAAGTTCTCCTGGACAAGGCAACTAAAAAGTACTGGCGCTTTTTCAAGTCTAGCCTCAGCATACTTGCTTTGCTCTTTCTCCTGCCCACACAGAAATGAGACAACGTGGGCGCTGTGTGCAGCAGATCATTTGCTTCATTCCTCCTTTGCTTACTTTTTGCACGTCACGCACTTATTTCTGCTTCTTCCCCTGCCACACAGCAATTGGAGAACGTGGGCGCAGTGTGCAGCAGGCGGGCGGCAGAGCTGTACAGCTTGGACGTCATTGCAGAGGGGGTGCAAGACGTCAAGGACAACATCACCCGCTTCATTGTGCTTTCAAGGTTGCATTGCTCTCAATCTCTTTTATGCTTTCATTCTGTGTTGGTTCCTGTTGTCCTTTGGAGGCTCAGGGGTAGCCAACAGAGCTACTTTTCAGGGCCTTACTGACCTGCCGCCTGGATGGATAAGTGACTGCAGCATTTCATCATATAGGTACACACACAAGCTTACAAAGGGGGATACCCTGGTGTGAGTACAGCGTTTATCTATCATTTACACACACGCACACACCCACGAGCTGAACAAACCCAACCAGCAAATTCAAAAAAAATCTGTACACACACACACGCACACGCACACACGCACACACAGGGATCCTTTGGTGACCAACGAGGCTGACCAGCGCATCTTCAAAACCTCCGTGGTGTTCTCTCTAGGAGAGGGGCCTGGTCAGCTGTTCAAGGCCCTGTCTGCGTTTGCGCTCAGAGACATTGACATGACCAAAATTGAGTCGCGTCCCCTCCGCACCAACCCCTTGGTTGTGCTCAAGGTAAACGGGATGCCATATGCAGCGTGTATGTACTTTTGTCCATAATTTCTACCTGCACAACAAGATTGTCTGTTTGTTGCGCCCAGTGCGTACTGCCATTCCCACCACCACGACCACCACCACCACCACCACCAATACCAACCCACAACATACTCGGTAGTAGTTCATGCCCAATGCACACCAGCCTTTCGTTGGAGCTCAAACGTGGCGCCTTTCATCAAATGCTTGGTCACAGTAGGGTGGGCCAAAGGCACAAGTGTTCACTGACGAGCATGAAGGTAGTACCTCATGTATCCCTGCAGACACGTTCACATGGCAAGTAATCAGGGCCTGGTCCACCGTAGAGACTCGTGACCAATGCTTAAAAAAACCAATTAATAGTAATAATAATACCCCAATGCAAGCCTATGCAAGGAACACACATTCTAATTAAATACCCCAATGCGGCCTATGCGAGGGCCCTTGGCCCTCTGAGCCCGTGCACGCATATGTACGCGCGCGTGCACGTGCGAACTTGTGCGGGTGTGCGTGCATGCACGCACGTGCTTGTGTGTGCGTGCGCGTACGTGTGTGCGCGCGTTGTGTATGTATATGTGTGTGTATACAGTTGTCTACGTATGTGTGTGTGCGTTGTGTGCTTGTGTTTGCGTGTGTGTGTGTGTGCACGTACGTGTGTGTGCATACGTGTGTACGTACATGCGTGCGTGCGCGTGGGTGTGCGTGTGTGTGCATGTGTGCGCATGTAAAGAGATTGAAGGCGCCCTTCCTCTTGGTGTTCTTCCTTCCCAAGAGAAGGCCAGCCCCTTTGCTGCTTATGCATGAAGCCGGCTAGGAAGCCTACCTGGCTTCCTCTTTTTTGCTGCTGCATCCCACCCTGCCTGTGCTGCCCTGTCCCCTGCAACACGTTCTGCATGTGCCTTTGCTGCCTCCCCCTCTGCTGCCTTCTTAGCACTTGCTGTTTAATTACTTGGCTTGAAGACGTATGCAACTCAAAGTCTTTCCCCCCTTGGGGGCCTTGAGGGGCGGCTTGGGAGGCTTTCCCGGCCTGTCCCCGTTCATGCTAAAAATGAGAGAATTAACCCCAATGCAAACTTTGCGAGGCCCTTGTAACTTAGTTCTTAAAACTGCTCCCAACACTCCGCGAGGGGGTCGGAAACGTTCGCGGTACGCGGTGATATATTGATATACAGTCTCTACGGTATTTTAGATGCTAGTCACAGCAGCGTCACATGTCTTTGCTGTGACAGCAGTGGAAGCGTGACAGCAACCTTGCAACACAATTGCTTAATAAATTTAAAAGTGGACAGGCTCGTGATAGTTGGGTAAAGCAACTCGGTGGTGGCAGCGCAATGGATACTTTGAGCTCTTGTGACTTTTGCCAGGGGGGGGGTTGTTACGCAAGGCCTGCGCCAAGAAAGTGTGTGTGTGTGTCTGTGAAAATTTGAATGAAGGTCAGAGCTTTTGTCGTTACAGCACCTCAAAGGCGGTCGCAAGCCACCACGCTTGTGTAGGGTTGGCCTGAAACGTATATATACACCGTACATGACCGTATGTATGGTAATTTCCCTGCCAAAAATACCGTATTTACACCGTATACATATATGGTTCTGGCCACCCAACGCTTGTGACATACAGCACATTGTACTTTTACACAACTCAAAGAGCTGATAAAGGGCTCAGTAGGAGTGAGCAGTATGAAAGCAAGTCTTGCTCCTTGCACATTTTACTGGCTATACAAAATCGATCAAACTCAGAGCAAAGATCAGACTCAAGGGAATGCGCGTCACACCTTTTGCCTGACAGCCCTTCTGTGCACACGTGGTACACTCCGGAGTGGATTTTGAGAGGTTGATGATGATGTGAAGGGAATGTGCACCTCCTTGACCTTCATGTAATACTAGAAGTACTGTGCTCCAAACTCATGACTCATGATCTCATAATAGCAGACACGTGTGATGTGGTGCACGCGCGCGCACACACACACACACACACACACACACACACACACACATGCACATGCACATGCACACACATATGCAAACCATTATATTGGTGGCAGCGGCAGAGTGTGGGATCACCGGTGTGGTGGTTCTCATTTGAGGTTCATCCAACATGTCCGGTCCAATAAGCTGGAGGAGCCTCTGACATGTACGACATGTACACACACACAAACTCACACATTCACACATTCACACGTACGACATGTACACACACACTCATGTTCACACGCATTCACAAACACATATACAAATACACACAAAAATGCTTGCAGGATAAAGGAGATGCCGCCCTGGGTCATGCCTCCAATGGCCAGCGTTTCAACTACCTCTTCTATGTAGATTTTGTCGGTACGCTTTCAGACGTGCGCTGCCAAAACGCTCTCAGGCATTTGCAGGTATGGGAATGTTGTATGTTTGTGTAAGAGTGTGTTTCGATGGGTAGAGATGTGCGTGTGTATGTGTGTGGCGTCTTTACGTGCAAGTATAATAATTCACCCCGCAACTGCAACTCTGGTGTAAAAGTGAGGATGTAAAATGGGGCCGGAAAAAGCTCCAGCCAAAATTGCTGCATGCAACGCTACAGATAACTCACCGAATTCTGACCAGGCCGTCAATTGGCCCCTTTTCAATTTTGTATTAAGCTATATTTAACCCCGCAACTCTGCGAGCAAAAACCGGGCTGGAACTCGCAGCAGGTATGGAGTGACAGATTTTTCTGTTTTTTCCCCTGTGTCCCTTGTGTGAGTGCCTCCCACTCGCCGGCATTCCCAGTACCCATGTCCCAAATTCGACCTTGCAGCATTGTTATATAGCATTTATAATGCTTATATCTTGAAACAGATATCGATCGGGGCAACTTCAAAAATGCCCCTTTTCCCTGCCACAGTGGGTGCAAAATACGCAGCAGGCCCCACAGAACCCCCCAGAATGCCAAATTTCCAGCAAATGTCAATGAATTAGATATAATATCAAGTATTTTGCATTCAGATGAGGTATAGGGGGCTTTGAATGGGGTGGACAGCTTATTGGCACTGTTTGGGGTGACTTTGGCGTGGGGACGACCTGTAATACTATTTACGCGCAGCCAAGCATCAACAAAGCTTGAAGGAGTTGCAAATTGATCTCTCCGCAAAAATTATGCTTCTTTTGTTTCCCAAACAGCAGCTCATGATATGTCTATTTTTCTAAGCCAGAACAACAACAAGCTTTGTTTTTTCCTCCGTCAACTAATTGCCCCTGCTGACTGGGCTAGCAGTCGCATTTCTTGACTGAAGCCTTTTTTGGAAATCTTGCAAATTGATCAAGCACTGTCCTCGCAGAGAATGAATTCTGCACTGATTTCTGCACTGATTTTGCAGGAAATTGCTCCTTTCCTACGCGTGCTTGGCACATACCCAATGGATACGGAGCTGGGCTTCACTAGCAGTGACGACACGTCAAACACCTCAAAACCTTCATTGTAGATATTTTTAGTTCTAACTACTAGTAGTGATTCTGATACTTCGGACGCAAGCAAAAAGTCGTGGCATGATGTGCTCGGCAAACAGACTTGCATTCTCGTTCGGCAAATGCTCTCTACAGGGTCACATATGTTTTAAGATAAGGTCTTCTTTCCGTTTATCTAGTTTTTAATGTCAAGGAGCTCAAAAAAATGGTGCTATTTTCCAACCAAGACACCGTTTGACTATCAGGAGCACCATCCTTTTCAGCATGATAAAAATGTGTGCTAAAAGGAAAACTAATTAAGGCTCTCAGTTTTCCAGCAATGCAAAGGACTCGAAGTGTCCCAGAAACCAAAAGAACCAGATAGTGTAAAGGCTACCGGCACGGATCAGGAAAGGATGTTGTTTTGTGTTCTGCACCACCCAATGGATGCAGAGACACACCGACATACCACCTGGCGAATAGAAATAGGAGAAAAATATCGTGGGGTTGAGGTGGTTGGGATTCAGAAGCCTGCCCACCACCACGAATTACACCCTTCCCAAATACGTACAGGTTTTTTAGCCTGCCCTAAGTCGTGAGCAATGTCGTTCGCAGTACAGCTCGTTTCAGACTTTGTGTTCACACTCTACATTTTGAGATAGCGACATGGAATCAAAGTAAGGAACCCCCACCTGTGACCTGTGTGATGCTGATGACATCCAAGGTGAGCAGCATGTTCTTTTCCACTGCGTCAATCCCCCATGTAAAATCTCCAGCAGAAAATATGCATGTCTGTTTCCTCAAACAGGAGCCCACGATGTGTCTAATTTCTTAAGCCAGAACAGCAACAAGCTTATTTTTTCCTCATAAACTAATTGCCTTTTATGCGCAAGCTAGCAGTCGCACTTCTTTTGTTGTAAAAGGCACCAGTATGTGTAATTGTTGTACATGGTGCCACCCACTCCCAAAAGGATGGTGTAACGGAGACTCCTTAAAGGACGGTGCAATTTTTAATCTAAAAATTCTGCTTGTAAAACATAACAGTAATAATGGCGCGCAAAGGAATCAGATCTGTATAGTACACAAAATATGAAAAAGCGCGCATTAATTATCGGGTCTAGCGAAGAGTAGTACATGATTGCAAAACACGTGTTATGCATGACAGGAAGACAGATTAAACCCTGGCTCTTGGATCCCAGGGCCCAACCAGAAGGAAAAGACAGATGAGCAAATAAAAAAATACAGGAACAATAGTTCAGTCAGTCCCTATCCATGAAGTGAAAACACGGACGAAGGCCATATGGCTAAACAAGCGCAGAGGGTCGTACCTGGATTGAGCGTCACTTTCCCAGTTACCATCACTAGGTCCTCCAGTTGTAATGGTTATGTACAATACACAATCATACCTCCCTTTTCTCTGAATGCTTCAACGGTGCTTACAAGAACTAGTAGCGAGCACGCATCATAAAATACCACACACCCTCTCGCAACGCTGCCTAAGGCCACAGGCTCAGAAGCTGGAGCCAAACAATCACTGCTCTCCCACCAAACAGATTTGTGATGAGATGTGCGGAGGACGATCACATGGTCTAACACCTGCGCTTTCAACCAATCAGCACCGCCTAAGCTTTTAATACGGGACACTACCTTATCGCATCCTGTAAACTCCGTCAGTCATGCTAGCAGTATAACATTCTCTTTTGTACATGGAAGAGGCGTGCGTCTTCTGGCCAGCATGATGCGATACTTCCAAAAATGTCAAAGCTCTCTAATTCGAGAGGGTTCACACCACCTCGGCACGTTAGGGTCTTGTGGGTCAGGTCCTGGGAAAGGGGCAACGGACAGTCATAGGTCATAGGTCTTCATAGGTCTTAGGTAAAAGGTCTTCATAGGTAATAGGTCATAGGTCTTCATAGGTCATAGGTCATAGGTCTTCATAGGTCATAGGTCATAGGTCTTCATAGGTCATAGGTCATGCGGTCTTCATAGGTCATATGTCATATATCTTACAGTCTTTATGTAAGCAGGGCTGGCAAGAACCATATCAACAACGTATATGTCTATACAGGTACATGGAAAAACTTCCAGCCTGAAATTATGTATACATGTAAATATGTACACATGTGTCGTTCTGGCAAACCCTAACTATAATATAAGGCCTTGCAGCTTTCACTAGGAGGGTGTTCAATGAACATAATGTTAAATGTTTATAAATGGGCAAATATTAAAATCAAAGGAGACGGACGCCTTGAAAAATGCTGGATGCCTAGACTGGGCAGAGTTTTATGGTACTTGGCATAAAGTGGCTTGTTTTTCTTTAGCAATGTGGGGAGTAGTTACTCGAACTGCCTGCCTAGCTGTTTCTTGTTCCTTTTCTAGGGTGGGTGGGTGGGTGGGTGGCGGTGTGGAATGAAGTAATTATGCAGGCAACCTCACCATAGAATGAGGGAAATAAAGAGGCCTGACCTTGCCTGCGCAAGGCGGTGTGGGTGCTTTGCTATTAAAACGCTACTGCACAAAACGGCTGAGACGTGCTCTCAGAGTTACGAAGCGTGCACAGATGTGCAAACAATTCACAATGGAAACTCAGCAGTCACAGTGATGGAGGCAAGGACGCGCAAATCAACAGCCAAACAATATTTTGAAAAGCATGCCTACCCCAATAATCAGGTGTCCATGCTCCATGCAGACCGTACGGCAGTGCGTGGGGTAATCGAATTGTGGCCACAGGCCCGTCTTCAATCCTGCATGCATGCATGCATGCATGTGTGTTTGTGCAAGTGCATGTGTATATGTGTATTTGTGCATGTGTGTGTGCTAATGTGAGAGTATGTGTGTGCAAAGGAACAGTGCACACCCAGCAAACCTGTGCGTGTGTGTATCTGCGAGCGCGTGTGTGTGTTTGACTTAAACCTCATGCTTGACATTTTGTGCAAAGCAAAGCAGCTAAGCTACTTTTCTTGGATCTCTGTGGCAGTGCGAGATGGGAATGACCAGTTCAACTTCTTCCTACCTCTGAAACACAAGGCCACATTATACCTTGTGTGTACCTTGTGTGTACCTTGTGTGTACCTTGTGTGTACCTTGTATGTACCTTGTGTGTACCTTGTGTGTACCTTGTGTGTACCTTGTGTGTACCTTGTGTGTACCTTGTGTGTACAAGTCTAACTCAACATACGCCACTGCTCCCTGTCTGCACAGTTCTGGTGTATGGTGTAGCTAGCAAGGGTTGGTCCAGCATTATTTGAAACATTGTGCATAACAGCATACAATCTTAGCTGCAGGACCATCCTCCCCTTGAGTGTGGCCAAATCCGTTGGACCCATGCAAACAGTCCTGACCTGGCCAGCCTCACTAGTAACTAATGAAGCAGACCACACAAGCCAAACTGCAGAGTTGCCTATCCCTCCCAAGCTACGTGCTCTCACCTCTGGGCGTCCAGGATTGCGACCTCGCTCTTCAGGCTGGCAGCGTTGTGCACGGCCACGATGACCCAGCCATCGTCCTCTGCAACGCTGCCTGCCCTAGGCACGAACATCGGCTCCTGCAACACAACATGGTCAATGCTGTGTGGTTGCATCGTGTTGTGGACATTTCGGTGTGGTGGACACAGACATGGGCTCTGGCAACACAACATGTTAAATGCAGCTGTCTGGGGAGTCTGTGAACGTTTCAATATTTCACTTCTCAAAAAGAAGATTCTGCTGGAAAAGAAGAGTCTTCTCGAAAAGGAGAGTCAGAGTCTTCTCAAAAAGAAGAAAATTCTGGAAAAGGAGAATCTTCTCGAAAAGAATTCTGGAAGGCTTAGTACTAGTGACAGTCCTGGAAATTTTGCTGGTCGAGCAGTGTGGTGATCACGGACATGGGCTCTCCTGCAACTCAACATGACCGACACTGCTTTGTGTGAAAACATGTTGTAAATACGTCAACGTGGAGAACATGGGCATGGGCTCCTGCACGGCAAAGTAGTTGACAGTTTGCAAGGTGGTGATGCAAGGAGGGCCAGAAATCCATGCGGATGTTGAGGGTGTACACGGGAGTTCTAGGCAGAATAACCAAAATACAAGGCCACCCACTGATTATCTTTTTATAGTTCTGGCCAACCTTACCAAAAAACGTGTGAGCTATGAAGCCAAAATTTCGAGCCAAAGGTGCACAATTGCCTGCGACACTCATATTTGCGACAGCACTCTCTACCTTCTTTTTCACTCTCCCACCCACACCTACACACACTCCTATAGACACACACACACACACGTGCCTACACGCACCTGCACGAAACACCGCTCCCCAGGCCGCCACTCAGAAGTGCACACTCCAGGGGCTGTGCCCTCTGATCCAAATTGCCCAAATTGTGAGCCAAACGCGCCGCTGTCATTATTACCACCGTCACCCTCGCCACTGCTGCCATTAGAATTGCTGCTTCTACTAGCACCTTTGTTGCTGCTGCTGCTGCTGCTGCCGTTGCTACTACTTCTACTTCTACTGTAGTTTGTGCCCCTAGCGCCATGGATGCCATTATCGTTGCTGCTACTTGCACCATAGCTGCCATTACTGTTACTAGCCCCGTTGTTGTTGCTGCTCCTGCTACCGCTGCTGCTGCCAGAGCTGCTGCCTAGAGATGTGTCCTCCTCCCCTCCGTGGATAGGCAGGGTGACCTTTAGCAACACCTGCTAGTCAAATTCGGTGCAGGCCAGGCTCAATACCGGTACAACATTATTTGAGGCAAGCAGGACGCATGTCCGTCCCAGGCTGTTGCGCTCCACAGCAGCAGCTGCAAACCACACACGAGTAGGGTTGGCCAGAACCGTATATATGCGCCGTATATGAGCGTACGTTTGTAGGGTTGGCCAGAACCGTATATATGCACCGTATATGACCGTATACTTGGTGATTCCCCTGCCAAAAAGACTGTAGATAAACCGTATATATATACATACATTAATATATGGCTCTGGCCAACTCTAAGCAAGAGCGAACAGTAGTTCCCCCGTCTATCTCACCACACGTTAAGCATGAGAAGGCCACGCTTGTGCTTTTGTTACCTGAGCCGTGGCCCAAGCCACCCCATGGTCCATCTCATCAAATGCAACACAGGTAGAAAGTACGACCAAGACCTGTCGATCTAAATGAAAGTAAGGCTTGAGACTGTGCCTTCTTTTTTATCTGAGCCAGGGCCCAAGCCGCTTCATGGTCCAGCTCATCAAATACAAAAAAAGTATAGAGTAAGACCAAAGGCCTCCAAGGCCTCCTCTGTCAACCTGAACAAAGTAAAGTGTGAGAAGGCCACGCCCGTGCTTTTGTTACCTGAGCCGGGGCCCAAGCCACTTCGTGGTCCACTGCATCAGATGCTAAGTATGCATGGCGGTACGCGCCCCCAGTGAAAGCGCTGTTCACAGCCGGGAATTCTAGGGTGCGGCGCAGCAGGCGCGTGCAAGACACGGAGCGCGCAGAGGGCACGTCAATGAGGAGGCGCTGGAGGTGGGAGCGACAGCCGCTGGAGAAGTAGTCCTGCATGTAGGTGTGTGTGTGTGTGTGGTGTTGTAGGAAGCGTCGAGGAGGTTGTGAAAAAGGTAGGGTGGGGGGATGAGAGCAGCTAGTTAATGTAGGGCACATCAAGGAAGAGGCGGTGAAACGGAAACGGAAACCACTAGAAATGTGGCCCTGCATATGATTGTCTTTGCAACAGTTGATTGTAAGAAGGTGCTCATTCAAAACCAAAATCTCCTGTCGTTTGGGTTAAAGTCTTTAAATTGGCATGGCTGCCTGTTGGAGTTCTAGGCGCGAGGGCGGATTAAGGTGCTTGCAAAGCAGGTGGCTTTTGTTGCACAGTTGTGTTGGAACAACTTTCAAACGTCTCTCCCGATCAACGCCTCTTTCGAAGGCCCTGATTCTGCTTCGCTGCTCGGCCCATTGTCTTGAATTGATAATATCCATTCTTGACTCAGGCAAAACCTCGCTAGCTCAAGCAGAGCATCTTTAAATCCTGCTACTTAAAGCAATAACACACAGGCATGCACATGCACGCACACACACACATACACATACATACACACAAAACAAACACCATACACAGATCACATCCCCGTAAGCACATGCACACACCTCAGTCACGTTGTGCTGCGTGACGTCCACCTTGAGATCCTGCCACCCTATGGTGTCCATGACAACTCGAGCACCTCCTTGTACCTGCAAAGTGTACAAGGGTTCGTATGTATAATGAGAGGCAAAAAAACACTTGCTTAGTACCTACTTCACTCTAATAATGCTTTACTCTTTATAACGCGCTGTCAACAGGTTTCCTTCCCCCACTATCACCATGTTCACGTGGGCTTGCATATGCGTGTTGTGCATGTGATCTCGTCTGTATGCTTGCATATGCGTGTTGTGCACGTGATCTCGTCTGTATGCATATGTGTGTTGTGCACGTGATCTCGCCTGTATGCTTGCATATGTGAGTTGTGCACGTGATCTCGTCTGTATGCTTGCATATGCGTGTTGTGCACGTGATCTCGTCTGCATGCTTGCTGAGTCACTGCAATGGTTGCGCGTTCCAACAAATTAGTGTAAGCTTACATTTGTGATTGGCAGACTTTGCTGTATCTTTCCTATGGCCAAGAGAAATGGCGATGTTTCAGTTATGCAGTAAATGTACACCCACAGTCATAAGGCACAAACAAGCAACGTGTATACACAGGGATTGAGCACACAAAAGCATGCACGCACGTGCATACACACACCTCGTACGCGTTGACATGGTGAAAGGAAAAGAAGGAGGGGCCTTCGATTAACACAGGCGGTGGCAGTTTGAACTTTCTGAACTTCCTTTTGCTTGGCGTGTCTAGGCCTGTCCTCCCCTTTGTATGCACGGCACTGGCCTGCACCAAATAAAGAAAGAAGTGTGTGTGTGCTTGTGTGTGTGCGTGTGTGTGTGCATGCGTGTGAATACGTGAGTGTACGTGTGAGCGTGTGTGTGCGTGCGTGAGTGAGTGTGCCAGGCAAAGCAAACCAAATTGTGCAGTCGGCCCAAAGGCTGCTGCTAAGAAGTAACATGTGTCAGCCCTCATCCACGAACCAAGAAATCTATAGGTGATCAGTGCCAACCTTTGTCCACAATCTAAAAAACCAAGGTGATTAGCGTCAACATTAATCCACGATTACCTGCTTTGTACCCTCTTTCTTGTCGCCGCCACTGCTGCTGCTGCTCCTTGTGGCACTGCCTGAGTCACCCTGCAGTTCGCTTCCCCCCCTTTCCCTTGTGCCAGGACCAGGATCTTCCTGCTCTGTAGAGCTGCCCAAACCATGGTGCATGTCAGCATTGCTGCTACCCTCTCTGCTTAGGCTGATATAACCTATGCTCCTGCTTTTAAACCTACTGCTGCTACTACTGCTGTCAACATTTATGCCACCACTACTGCCGCTGCTACTGTTGCTGCTGCTGCTGCTGCTGCTGCTGCTATTGCTGCTGCCACTCTCGCCTACACTGCTACTGCTGTTGCTGCTGCCTACACTGCTGTTGCTGCTGCCTACACTGCCTACACTGCCTACACTGCCTACACTGTTGTTGCTACTGCCTACACTGCCTACACTGCTATTGCTACTGCCTATACTGCTCCTGCTGTTGCTGTTACTGCTGCTGCTTGGCTCCGCACTAGCACGCTGGCTGGACTGCGCCTGCCTGTCTTCTTTCATGCTCGTCTCAGCACGCCCACTGCCATCATCCAGCTGGTCAATGCTGCTGAACGCGTGGTCTACGCTGCTAAAAGCATCGTCCACACTGCTCAGCGCGTCACTGCTGCTGCTGCTGCTGCTGCTACCTGTGGGGAATTTGCCAGGCCGAGGGAAGAGCATAACCTGCATGGGGTGTGAGGTGCCAAGGAGTACTGAGGCTCAAAATGTGTCAGATACCTGGTAGGCTCAGGAGTAAAGCATGCGAGGGGGCGAGGAGCACACGCACACACACACATACACACACACGTACACTCGCGCAAGCGAGACTTGCAGCATCAGATTGCAGGTGTTGGTGTAACACACTTGCCACTCTTTTACTGGAGATTCACCCACCACCCACACGCAGCAGTATGCATTTGCACACTCTTGGCTTCAAGTTTGGCAGTTCATGAGGCTGCAGGCAATACCTACTAACCACAGACAGGTGAGCTACGTAATCGTGGTGAAAGTGTAGGGCATTTCACACATTTGACACTGGCAGGATGATTGCCTCTGTATGAAACGGTGGGGTATCTGTTTTTTTGCTCACCTTGCTAGGTTGAAAAAGACTTGGTTAACACGGCAGAAGTGAGTCACCAAAGCAACAACCAGCCTACGCAGAACCTTGTCTAACCTCGTACAAGGCAACAGTATCCTGTGCCCTATGCAGTGAGCGACTTTCTGACCCAGCATGAAATAGCCTAAACATTTTTGAATCGGTCGTACCTCTCCAGGCCGTGCTGCAATGACCCAAACTTAGGCAACACATAAGCAGGAGTGATTCAATATAAGCATAATTTTTGTACGGTAGCACAGGAGGGTGTTGGAAGCATAACTTTTGGACGGCACGTGTCAAATCGATTTTAAATTATATATTCGGAATCATGACGTCGAGAGCTATTGTTTGGTATATATATATGGGTTGAATCGGGGAAGGGGGGGATGGGGTGGTCCTCTGGTGGGGTTCTCGTTTTTTTCTGGGCCACTTCCACGGAATTCTTAATACACCATCGGTATCCTCAGCTCAAGCCCAGTTGATCGGCACCCTTTTTGAGCAAATTGGGTAAAAGGGGGGGTCTGTGGACATGTCCAAAGTCAGAGGCACACGCGCTCGGGTGCAGGCCGCAAAATAAGTCAAGCCAATGGAGCAGCAATTCACTCCAACTTCCAGGATTGTGCCAGCATGAGATGGTCAGTGGAAGTCTGAAGAAATGGAAGCAATGTGGGGTTGTGCATGGCAGTAGAGGGTGCCTGCAGGCACATGACTTACAAGCTGGTAAGTCATGTGTGCACGGGCATCCGTATCTCAGTTTTTGCCCCATACCTCTGCGACACTTTAGTTGCAGGTCTTAATGAGTATGCAGATGGATGCAGAAGTCAAAAATGAGCAGATTGGTACCTATTTTGTCTGGGTGGAGGCACTGGAAGGGGGGTTTGGGGGGTGGGTGGTCCCTCAGGGGTGTCCACCCCAAAAAGTATATGTGCAAAAAAATAAAAAAATACCCTCCTGGGTAGCAAGATGTGATTTATTATTTGTCATGTACGATGATTGATTAATACCAAAACTTGCCTGGTTACCTTGGCACAAAGCAACACACAACAAGAGGGAGGGCTGCCGCACCTTGCTTGGCAGTGATGCGTCGAATTCAAGCAGCTCAGCCAAAGAGCATTTTGAGGTGGCGTAGTCGGAGAGCAGGCGCCACACATCAAACTGCATGCAAGGCGGGTGGGAGCACAGTTTCGTGGTGTGTGTGCGTGTTTGTGCAAGAGTCAATGTGTATATGCGCGTGTGCGTATTTGTGTGTGCGTAGATGTATGTGTGTGTGCCCGTGTGTGCGAATGTGTCTGAGGAAAACCTTTTTGTACCTTGATTATAAAGTGTATCAGAGCAGTTGGTTAAAAGCTCCCTGGCGCACTTGACCAAGCAGCTTTGCTAACATGCCGATGAGCTCATTTGCATCAAACAACACTTATGTATCATATTGCTCATTGTAGTGCGCTGCAAGTGCAGAATGTTCAAGAATAGACGAACATGCGCTTGCTCATCATACGCACAGAGCGTCACGTAAGGCACTCGTGAACGCGAGGCAAACAAAGTTACTGGCAAATAACACACTCTCTAAAAGAGCATGCCCTGCGAAAATTTGACGTTGCGGGTTTTTTGTCTTTGTCTGGCACTGTTTTGAACAGTGTTTCAAACAAAATTGGGTCATACGGACTTTGGATACGTTTAATACGGTATAATTAAATATGATATATTTACTACCAGTATATGAAAAACCTGTATGACCCGTCCCTAATTTTGGACCATTAACGAACACTTCCCAACAATTTTTCCTCGGCTCCAAAATAGAGCCGGACAAAATGAAATCCCGCACCGCCTTGTTCAAAATGTTGACAAGTTAGGCTTTTAATTTCAATGTACTAACATCAATCAGTGCTTTCATCAATGAAGAGCCAGGAGGCTGTAAGTATTATAACTTTTTAACGCCACATGTTAATTAAAATATAAATTACATATTTGGAATCCTGACGTTGAGAGTATCGATTGGTATAAATGAGTCGATTCTGAGGGGTCGATTGGTGGGTGGTCATTTGGGGGGCCTCGAAAATGTTGGGGGGGGTCTCCAGAACTTTTTTGGGGCACTTCCAACAAATAATAAACATATTTTTAAAACCTCAGCTCAATCCCAGTCGACTGGCACCCTTGTCGGGTGATTTCATCATAGGGAGGGGTGTGTGGGTGCCTGGTCATAGGAATGCCCCCAAGTAGGCCGTGGGGGTGTGTTCAGGCCAATTTCCAGTAGTTCATTCCAAGCTTGCAGTTCACGTATTGCACTATACAGAAGTTGCATGAATGAAGTGAAAAAGTGCTTTGGCAAAGGTTTTGGCTGGATTTGTGCACTAAATAGGTGGTCAGTGCAAGAGCGTGCACACATCAGTTTTTGCCTATAACCTATAATTCTTCAGTAAAATGAGTTATTTGGCAAATACTTTGTGCAGGCAGATAGCTGCTTTAATTATGAGCTGATTGACACCCTTTCTAAAAGTGTGGGGGTCAAGAAGGGGGGTTTGGGGGTTGGGTGGTCGTTTTGAACCAAAGGCCCAAAATTTACACGTGACTGTCAGGAAAATGTTTTTAACAGGCTCCTGTTGGTTTTTCTGCCTGCGTATTAATATTTTCACCTACTTCTGCATACTCCTAAATCCTCATGACAGGATGCAAGTTTCAATTCCCAAAAACAAGAAAGTGAACCAGCTGTTCAAATACGCTCAAGAGGAAGTTAGTTGAATGCTAATGCAATGCGGACGCGGTGCAAAAGCTGCTGCCATGCAGATGAAAGGGCATTGCAGAGACAACTATGATCGCTTCCTTCTACTTGATATTGTACACAACTTGAAGTTCAATTTTGGTGTGATGATCTGTGGACCTAACTTATTTTCATCGTACAATGCTAGCACACACGCGTATGCAAGGTGTTGCCTGCACACACAAATTCTCATGCAGACAATAACACATACCTTGACAGGTCCCAGCAGCACAATGTACCAGTGATCAGTGCAGAGCATGTCGTGGATGGGCATGATGTCCAAGCCCTGCGTGTAGGCACGCAAAAGTGAGTCACGTGTTGCACAGTTGTTGTAGCCATATGCGTTGCAGTATCAAGGAATGGGAGCAAGGCGTTGAAACAAGTAAACACAGGTGTCCAAATCTTGCGAAACACACAGCTTGTTGGCCTCGGTGGGTGTGAATTTATGCTTCTGAGTCATTGAACAGTGTAATGTATTGAAAAATTGGGTAAAACATGAAAACCCTGCACACATGTGTTACCATTTGAGCAATGCATCTAAGCCCTGCATTCACATAATTCTGTTTGGGCATGGCATTAAGCTATGCACACAGGAACACCCGTACGGGCATGAATTCAAGCCGTGCTCACAGATTCTAACACTGCCCCTCAGACGTTGCGTGTAAGCTTTAGGGGCTACAAAAAGGAAATGATAGCAATAAAGGGCACTTTCTGCAGCAAGAGCGAGACAAGAAACGAGTGGTCTGACCCGTTTAGGCTCCATATGCAGCAGGTATTACTTTTGCAGGCATAAAAATAAAGAAAGCATCCACACATGTTTTAGGCTCTGCACACTGGCGAGCCGCACGGCAAAAAGATGCATGCCATCAATGTTTGTTATTTTGGTTTTGTTCTTGTTAATTGTTGATTAAAAAGCTTCCTTCAGTCCTCAACATGAGTGCGGAGTGCTGTACGTGCCCGCACATTACTATACCATGCACTCATCCTGCATATCTTTGTTCGTGCTTGCTCGCACCTGGAGGGACTGCTTTGACTTTACGGCCAAATGACCGGCCTCATCAAACTCGTAGAACTCAATTTCACTACCAGCTATGGACACCTGCACAGTGAGTAAGTGTATGTATGTGAGTATGTGTGTGTGATGCTCATCAAACTTTCTGCCAGCAACAAGCACCTGCAGAGCGCACACCTGTGTGCATGCATTGTTGCCGGCTATACCGTCAGCAATCGTTTTTAAAGTATTTGCCAACTACATAAACAACAACGCCAGCAATGGACACATGGGCACAGTTAGTACAGCACGCTCCATACAAGTGTTTAAGCCATAAATGCAACGAGTAGACGCACAACCCCATTCCCTTATACCTTATACCCTCCCACACGTGCAAGCGCTTGCACAATTGCGCAACTTAGTACCAAAGCACAAGCAGTCGTACACCCGCCAGGCTCATGCACACACATCACCTGGTTACCTTGGACAGCAATTGCTTTAAACCATCGTGCAGATATGCGAATCCGCACGCACACACGGACACAAAAAATAAAAGGTATGCGCACACATGCGCAAAAATACCTGGGTTCCAAGGCACACGTATCTACGCGAGCCACCCTGTCCTTCACACATGCACACACACACACACACACACACACACACACACACACACACACACACACGCACGCAGGCATGCAGGCACATACATTGACACACATAAACACAAAGCGCAAAATCTCCCGGAATTCAAAGCACACATGTCTGCGAGAGTACGAGAGCCATCCTGCTCTCATACATACATACATAAATACACACAAACGCACCAAATTACCTGAGTTCCAAAGCACACGCATCTGCGAGAGCCATCTTGCTCCCGCACAACACGGTAGTGGCCAGCCAGGCGTTGTCCGATCTGGCCCCCCATGTCGTCCTCCCCAATCGTGCCCAGGGTGCGGGGGTCCAGCTCATAGGGGCGGCCCACCTTTGCGAATGTACGCACATGTAAGTAGCATTGTCAACAGTTAACAATTGACACAACACAGTGACACAGGTTGCCCACCCTCACAAACGCCTTTTCACATTCGCACCCCCTCACATACACAAACACACGTCAACACACAGGCCCCCTGTAACACATATACAAGCACACGTACACACACACGTCCCCTCACATACACACCTAATCACATAAGTATACACAAACACACCCTCGCACACACACCCTCGCACATTCAAACACACCTCCCACAATGCCCACAGCTTCTCTGCCCAGCACAGCAGACCCGTGTTGGCCACATTTTTGAAGGACAGGTCAAGGGGGTTAAACAAGGAGGAGCCATCTGCTGAGCCACGTGTGAAGGCATTGCGATACAGCGGTCGGCCTGCTGCCTATGTATATGTGTGTGTGCGTGTGCGTGTATGTGCGTTTGTATGTGCGTGTGTGTACGTACGTGTGTGTCTGTAACCATCCCATGAGACTCATGTGAATCATCGCAAAACAGCAGTCGGCCCACTGCCTACACATGTGTGTGAGCACGGCTGTAAATTTGTGTATAATTTACAGTGAGCATTTGAGTTGCGCGTGAAATAAGAAATGTAGCGACCAGTATATGCGTGCGTGCCAGTGTGAAAGACAAGTACGAGCTTTGTAAAAATGAGAAATTTCTACATTTTATGTCTAGAGTAGTACCCTAATGTGAACCTCACGTACTTTTTTGCTTTGTGTTTGCTATGGGTAGAAGCACTGTTACCCTCAACCTTTTAATCTTCACACTCAAGGGTTTCTGTGTGTGCCTCTCATAAGCATGTGCGCTTACATGCGTGGTTGGATATTATTCTTCAGGCTAGTCAACATAAATAGCCACTCATAGTATACACACAAGCTCACACTCATACACACGTACCTGCTCAGCCAAGAAGCCCTTTGTGCGCACATATTTGTTCTTGAAGCGAGGCATCCTTCCTGCCCCAGGGAATGCAAGGGATAGCACACAGCCATCTCCATCTAGGTGGTGTCGTTGGTAGCGGTCACTGCAAACCTGTGTGTGTGTGCGCGCGTGTGTGTTGTGTACAATGTGTGTGATTAATGATGAGCAACTGGAGCGTTTGTTCCTCTGTTGCTTGTTGTCTGCATGGCATGTAGTCAACCACCAAACGTTCTTTTCCTTGACTGCACTCCTTGTTTTTCCTTTTGTGTTACCTGCAAGCCTGGGCCGTTCCGTAGGTATGTGCCCACAAGCTCTTTGGGGATCTCTCCGGATACCTGCACACAGCCATGGTACATCTTTGGCATGATCTTCAGTAAGAACCCAGAAGTGCTCGTCTCCCCTCTATCCATTGTTGCAGCATGTGAGGAGGACGCAACACACGCAGGGTCGCTCACCGCATCTGCCTCAACCCAGTAGTCAAACTCCAGTGGCTGCGTCTTGAACATGGTCACCACGTCTCGCAGCATGGCAGCTGCAAGTAGTCAATGCCAGGGCTTAGTCAGCGTGTGAAGGACTTTAAAGTTGGCATGTAAATGCCAGACAGGTGTGGCCAGTCACAAATAGGTGCTTAAAAGGGCTCTTGTGCGAGCCTTGTGGAAGTGCTTAAGATTTCTAGCACTCTCACGCACATGTTACACGAATGGGGGCCTCTGTCTGTGATCCACGTCCTGAAGTACTGGGCTCTTCCTCTCCTCCTCTCCCATTTTCCCCTATTTCCCCTTCTGTAGAGCTCTGAGCTACGGCAAACGCTGGCTTGTTGCTCCGAACCTTCTTGCTAGTGCTTGCGTGGTGAAGAGGTGATATACGTGTGTGGCTTATGTGTAGATTTGAAAGGGAAGAGGCCTGGGATGATGGATGGCTGCAGCCTGCGTCTCGAAGCAAGGCACTTCTCATGTTTACCGGTTTAACTTTTTTTGATAATTACCACATATTAAATCAATAATTTATTGATAATTGTATATACCTATGTTAAATAATGATTCTGCAGCAAGAACTCTGTTCACAAGCAGTATTGCCCCGTGGGAGAAGGAAACACAGCAGTGCCACAGCTCAAAGGCACAATTATGTAGCCCAAGTTCAGCCAGTTCAAGTATCTCCACCAGATATTACAGTCCACCACGTGAGTGGAGTGTGCCAGCAAAACACACGCACAAACACACACGCACACACAAACACACACACACAAACACACACAAACACACACACACAAACACACACAGACACACACACACAGACACACACACGCACACACAAACACACACACGCACACACACAGACATACACACACACACACTCACACACACACAGACATACACACACACAAACACACACAGACACACACAAGCACACACACACACACAATGCATGCACAGCTTAATGACTTGAAGCGTTCTAGCGGCAAAGATCTGCTCATTCCTCAATCAGCTGCTTTGTTCCCTCCTGGATTTCGGGGCTACTATGATGTGCAGCAGCAGCGGCAGCAGCAACAGCTCCTTAGTCCTGGTACTTTACAAGGCGTTCCTGCCTCCGTTGAAGGTCAGTGTGCATGCGAACACTCATATGAACTTGACACATAGAAAGCACGTACACACACGCACACACAACAAGCTCGCAAAATCTTGCTTCCAGGTTCCACAGCAGTCAACCGTGGCACTATCACCAGTCAGAGTACGATTGGATTGCTGCCAAAGAGTGCGCCATCTCCGAATGCCAACCCTACTCAGGAGCAGTCTTATGTTCAAGCGCTGCAGGCAGAGGTTTGTCCTACAAATCAACACAATCGATTGACATTACGGCGCTAGGTACTTTGTTTTTGCTGTACCGGTAGTTGCTACTTTGTGGGTGTTCCAAGTTGTTACGGTTGATATAGTCTGCCAACTATGGTAGAGAGAAGTTGAGGAGTTTTTATTGTGTTCCGTTTGCTAACCCTGTTCAATGGACCAAGTTGACAGCAGTGTGCTGCTGCTAGCAGTGTTTCAATGGGCACTAATCTGAACAGCATCAACGGACGTTACCATTGCCAGCTTTTCAAAAATGCAAAGCATGTGCCTGACTCCTTCAAACCCACCACTTGCGCAGTTACAAGCTGCGGAGCAATCGCATCTGTCGTCACGGCCCTCCCACTCTGAAGTGATTGAGTCGTGGGCCCTGCAGCAGCTGGGGCATGCAGGTGGGAGACTGGTGCTTCCTATCTGGTAGTATAAGGTGTAAGGTGCTTTTGAGTTGCTACAACTTAACTATTTTGAGGCAGGGCGCTGTGCTGGGGGTCTGTGTTTAATAAGCTGTTAGTAAGGCATGTTTCAAATACTCCAATGAGGCTGGATGGCGCCGGTTGGTGATAAAAAGAGGCACTCATAGCTATGCAGAGGTAGGGGGTGCTGTGCAGGTGGGTGGCCTGCAAGTTGTGCAGCTGTTTTGACAATGCACTTTTCCTGCATGCAAACCGAGTGTAGGTGGACTGCCATTCCTTTTTTGTGGGGCAGTTAACGTATGACTGGACTGAACGTGTATACTTGAAAGTAAATGTATGACTGGACGTATGACTGGACGTAGACTGGAAGCTAAAGCCAGAATAGGAGCAATGAGCTTTGTGTAATTTCCTTTAATCTGGTGACGGCTCACAGAGCAACAATTCATTGCACATGTAACGATACATATACATATAGACATATAGGAATACAATTCCTAGTCTTACATCTCGAGTATGCTTTTTACAACGCGCTGCTACGTCACACAACGCAATGGGAGCCGCATGCTCGACTGTAGATGTCCTAGCGGTTTCGCCACTGCTTTAAAACACTGAGCCACGAAGCCGGCTGTCCATTCGCAACATTGATCAAACATGAAGCAGCGTCGACCCAGGAATGGCCTCATCAATCAATCAATGTAATACGCCAGCTACACAACAATGATCGATGCCACATCCTTGTTGCCGTGCTCCACACTGCCTGCGTAAACTCTTCTGTTGCGCTCTCTTGCCATGAGCAGACCACTGGAAGGCCGTGGATGCCTTGCTCCGGGCCCTCAGACATGTTCAGAGCACCTTTGCGACACCCATGCGGGCAACAAAGCCGCCGCGTGGCTCTCTACCAGCAGCAGCAGCAGCAGCAGCAGCTCAAGCATCAGGCGATCTTACAGCAGCAGCAGCAGCAGCAGCAGCAGCAGCAGCAGCAGCAGCAGTTCAAGAAGCAGCAGCTGTTGGCTGGCACCCTGCACAGGCTCAGCAGCCCACGATTGATTTGGCATCTCGCGCGTCCCAGGCACCTCCTGTTGCAAGCTGGCACCTGCGGCAGCCTAGTATGGCTGTGCTGGAGTGTGTGGTGCTGAGGCTGCTAGACCTCGGAGTGGATGTGCAGGTGATGCTTGCGATGCATGCCCGGCAGGTTGTGGGTTAGGAGGCAGGACAGGTTTGGCCAATGTTGCTAGAATGTCAAAATTCTCGCAGGTGGTGTTTGTAATGTCTCGCCAGGTGGTGTTTGTGATGGATGCCCAGCAGATTGTGGGGTAGGAGGCAGGCTGGGTGTAGCCAGAATTGCTAAATGGTCTTCCTTGCAACAAAAGACTTCCTTGCAACAAAAGACTGTGCACGCTGGAACATTTGCTGTGTTTGTGCGATTATGGTCAACCTCAGAGGTAGGCTACAGCTAATGAAGGGATCATAAGGTGCAGGCTTTGGTTCAATCCAATACTCATTCCGCACACGTTTTTTGTCGTTGCTAAGTCGTTTGCTGTGCCTGAGATATACATTGCAGAAACATGCCAAATGCCTCATTTGTTTTGGTTAGTTCCTGACAGTTTGCTAGCGCAGGATTTAAAGATTGGAGGTCACAGGAAAAAAACTGTGTGGCCTCTTTGGGCCATAACATTTTCCTTGGGTCAAGGGACTGACCCCTCAAAATGACCTTCGTAACAGGGCTCAGCAGAGCATAAAGCGTGGGAGGCCTTCGGGAAGAGGCTGTGTGGCCTCTTTGGGTCAAGGTGCCAGCAGCAGCATTCTGCTCCCGGCAGAACTGCTGGTGGTGTGGGGCAGGCAGCGCGGGTTATGGACGCAATGACACAGCTTGGCCCAGCTTTCTATAGCAGGCGCGTGTTTGTAAATGCCAATGCGTGTGAGGGTGTTTGTTTATGAATGAGGAGTTGCTTTTGCGGGCATGTTTTTTTCTATTTGGTGCATGCACAAGTATGTGAGATTGGGGGCGACAGACGTTTAGCACCCAAAACTGGAAATGCCAGTTCCAGCTTGTCATATTGTGTACGTATGGAAAATGGTTGGGTGCGCTGACGGTGCCGAACAGGGATGAAAAGGGACATCCCACATCCGTGCTTAATTTGGTCCTGGCTGTCTGTAAGGATAGGCGCAGAGATTGTAGCCGTGATGACGATCCTGGTGTTTAAAAATATCTGTGATTTGCAATGCATGGAGGTTGAGTACATAAATACCAAGGAGTATACAGCCCTTGCAGCAGCAAAACTTATTTCAAAAGCTTGGATGCTGCATGCCAAGGTTCAAAGCACACACTACCTTTTTCATACCTCTATATTTGAAAACACCCTTGTACTTCATCAACCTTATCCGTTATGGTGCCAGTGCGGGCGGATGGGTTAGTCATGCTTTGACTTTGTGATGAATCATGCTGTGATGCCTTGATACAGATATGCTTGTACACTTATCAAATGTGACATCCTGTGTCCAGAAGTCTGTTTCTATTAATCTTGTTGCTGCCTCTATGCACATACCTTCCGTATGTACTTTTGCCATTCTCATAAATTAACTTTGCACGAATTACCAAGTCCCCAATCCCATGTGCGTGTCTCATTTTGACCAAATCGTGCAAGGTGATGTGCAAGGCACTCACAGCCTCGACATCATCGTGATCGCAGGCCTTACTTTGACCAGGCCGTTCTTGCTGCTGTGCAAAACACTTCCGAGGGACACTCTCTCCCAACTCCAAATTTGCTGCCTGAGTTGTTGTCCGTGTGTGCCGAGTGCAAGCACAAGCTGAAACCGTCCGAGCTGGATACCTTGGTGAGTGCTGGATCTTGCATGCGTGTGTGTCTGTGTGTCTGTGTGTCTGTGCATTCGTCTTTGCATGCGCATATGCTTTGGGTGCAAGCACAAGCTAAGGGAATGCCTGCAAATCAAAAAACACAAGTGGGCTTACAATGGATATATGCATTCAAAAAAGCACAGACACGTCAGCAGGCGCACTTTCCTCTTTCCTCTCCTGCACCTATTCCTTTTACCTATATTAATTAACAGGGGGCTGGCGGAATAATGTTTCCATAGGTGTTCCTCATTTCAAATACATTGATACAAGATAACATGACTTGACTGTTGATAACATTTTGACTGAAATGGACGACCCTGCTGGCCTGGAGACGAGTGTGTAGCCAAGATATTTGGCACAGACTGTACACGTAGAGCTATTACTCCCCAACTAGAGCTCATTTCATCCCCAAAACGCCGCCAACAAATAAGGCTTTATGTCACAATACAATAGGGGATGTTGACATCTAGGTTTGGAGGGGGTCAGACTTTGCCATTCTGCGACCCCTTTTTGCTGATTTTCTGTGAGATTGATGGCAGTCGATATCTCACCGGCCACTGAGCCTAATAAACTTAATATTGGTACAAAGAGCATCGCTGAATGGAAACCCCAAAGCACAAACAGTCACTCAGTTTGGTGCTGGGTGATCTGTTATGAAAAATTGGCAGCAAAAAGTAGGGTGCACACTAAGCAAATAAGACACAGCCCCACGAGTCGCACTTCCAAGCTATTTCAAGCATAAAAGCTATGTGGATGGCAGCAAAGCGTCATTGTTTAGCCTGAAAGCTCAAATTACGGGGCCCACACACTGGAAACATTTGAATAGCATACCCATTCCTGGCCTCTGTCAGCTCCTTCTGATGTGTTTTACAGAAAAGGGTACAGTTGAGGTGCCTCCTTACTTCAAGAGGCACACAACAGTGCAATTCCTTCTGCTTGATATCCCTTCTTTAGTGTGCACTTGCCTTTGCAGGTATCCAGCAGTGCTCTTCTTCTTTGAGCCTTGCACTCCGTGCATAGTTCTCAGCATGCACACTCACGCGCACACATGCGCACTCACACTCTCACATAAAACCCCTACACCTATACACACACACATACACACACATATAAATACACACTCACGTAGCAACCCCTTTCCTGCACCCCACCTCTAGGTGCGTGCAGCCCTCCCCCTCCTCCCTCACATGGATGCCCCCGCACTCGTGCGTTTCCTATGGGCCTGCTCCAAATACCACCTAGATGTGGGTGGCCTTTGTGTGCGTGCCCCTATAAGCACCTTTGCGTCAGCAACAGAGCAGCAGGCTAAGGAGAAGCAGCTTGGGGAGAGTAGCAGCGCTGTAGCCACACATGCCAATGGATCCGCCACTGGCACTCTCAGCGGTGGCTCCTTATCCGTGCCTTCAGCTGCACACATCGCCAGCAGCAGCAACAGCAGTCCTTCGAGTCAAGCTGTTGCAGCAGCGAAGAGCTCCTTGAGCTCTGCTGCTGATGCACATCCTGACCCCTCACAAGGCAGCGACGCAGGAGACATGAGTACTAGAGGCAACTCTGGAGAAAATGCCCACACCATCTCCGCCACCACGACCACCACCACCACTCTGCTCAGCTACACCCTCACACGCCTTCACCACCTCCGCTTCCAGGTAGCACCTCTCCGCCTTTCCTTCCACGTTTAAGATGCTGTGCACCATTAGCACCATCAATCTGCTTATTGTTTCTGCTGTTAGCACCTCCCCGCCCTTCCTTCCACGTTTAAGATGCCTGCACCATCAATGGCCTCTGCTTGTTGTTCCTGCTGTTAGCACACGCGTGGTCAGTGCCGCCCATGTCAACCTCCACTTCTTTGTCGCAGTAGTGCTCCTAAAAAGCGCACCACCAACTGTACACCTGTCCAGAGAAATCTAGTGTAGTGGCACTATTATCTTCACGACGCCACACTGAAAGTACTGCAGACCCCTCTCCCCACTCCAGTACCTCATTCTCTCCCCCCTCGCGGTACGCAACAGATCGGTAACTCTTAACCCACTACTCCCTTCATAGTGCCGTCACTTGTGTGGCTGACATCAACAACATATTTCACACCACACCTCCAGCACCTTAACCCCTCCCTGGCCGCCCAGCTGCTCACAACCCTGGCAGCTTGTGGTGCACAGCCAGACGTGGACCTCATGGACCAGTGCCTCATGTCTCTCCTTACACGGGTGAGTAGCTTAATTGCTTAATTGTATTAGGTGCTACAAGACCAAAGGACGTCAGCCTGGTGTCTTCTTATGCATGCATGGGCAAAGCTTGTGCAAAAGACGTGAAACTGAATGCAATTGATGGTGAGGCTGCTTTGTGTGGCTTACAATAACAGATCATCACGGCCGAGCGCCTCATGTGTCTGCTGATAGCGCTATGACCATAATGTTTCTAAGATTGATACTCTAGATGTAGGATACAAGTGAAATGGATGTGTACCCTGTGCTTCTGCTGGTGCAGGTTGGCAGCGTCAGAAGCAGTGTTAGGTGCAGGTGTAAATTGGGATGAGTGTCCTGTGTCTCTACAAATGCAAGTGCTTAGCAGGAACATAAGGCATCTAGTTCTATTGCACCTGCATCTGATGCTGCTGAAGTCAACAACCTACGCCAGCTTAGTGCATGAATGCAGTTGTGCGATACACAAACGCGTTGCACTTCTTTTAGCGCAAATGACAACTTATTTGCCCTGAATTTGTGTCTCATGCATCGAAACCCTTTCTTGATTTTCACTTGCTGGTGTGATTTTTGTTGCAAATCTGCACGCAAGATGACCATACCCACGCAATTTGGTCTGTGAATGCTAACAAACAGATTGATGGGGCTGTACATCAGCCAAGTAGTGCCACGTCTCTGTCGAAGCTGCCCCCTGCCCTCTCTTGTGCTTGCGCAAGTACATACAGACACATTCGCGCATACATACTTACACTCACCCTCTTCAGTACTTCGTACTCTCTGCTAACGTATACCTGCATCTAGCTCCCTGTCGTCTTGTGTGCTTGGATGCACAAACACAGATATACGCTTACACACTCACATGCACGATCTGCACCAACATTACCTCCTCCTCTCTACCGATCCTGAATGTTCCTTTCCCCACAATCCTTCAACCTCGAAGTAAGCCAGACTGCAAGGTTTCCCAATCCTATCAAAAGCACTCTCGACTACACCTTTACAATTTGGAACGCCTACGCTGGCATTGACAACACATCCAGTGTGGTAATGAAATTTAGTCCCTCACCTATACTAGCTCTTCCCCTTTTCATACACTTCCAGGGCAAAGGCAGCAAGCCATCACCATCAAAGCGAGGTCCTTTGAGACTAGGGCATACGTTCAAAAGCCCCAGAGCTTCAGGCGTGCTGCGTCTGCTGTACGCACTGAGCAGGTCAGTAAGCTGAGGCAAAACGTTTTGATCACACGGTCCAGAAGAAGCAACATAGTTTTGTTGCCGGCGATCAATCACTGCTTCTCCTGCACCTAACCTTTAATTTTGGTCTGCGACAGGGGCCTGATCCTACACACCCTTTTTTGCAAGACTCGGACACTACTCTGGCCATCATCATCTGCATCTGCTGCAGTACATAAATATGTGAATGACTAAGCCCTGTTTGCTTGGCTGTGCGTACCAGCTCTAAGATACAGTCAGCTATTAATCTGATTGTCTGTATCTTGGGCCGTGTTTGAGTGTACCTTTTTGCAGGATTTGTATGTACAACAGTCGCATGTTACGCCCTATATGTGCTACCCTGCAGGCTGGGCTACCAACCGCCAGAGGAAGTGAGCCAGGCCATACTCAGCACCGTGGAGCATGGCATGACGCCCATCTCTCCACCTCAAAAACTGGAGAAGCAGCTGCAGCAGCAGCAGCAGCAGAGTGGTTCTGATCAGAAGCACACTGCACAGCAGGCTCGCAGTGGGGCTCACAATGTTCAGCCACAGCACCAACAGCCACAGACTCCGGACACACCGCAAGCCCCGCCACATCACCCCATACCTCCCAGTGAGCTGGGTAAGGCTGCCAAATGGCTGGCCAACCTACAGGTGCGAGAATGTATATTAGAGCTTTCAACCTGAACTGACAATTTATAGTAATACAAGCAAGGAGGTTGTTGCACTGTCGCGACTCAGTGCCCGTGTGCCATTTTGCGCGGCTGCCCGACTGCATTGCTGGTGCAGAGGCGACACGCAGATAGCATTTGGGCCAGATATAAAGCGACTGGGCAGTGCTGGCCGCAGGAAGCCGGTTGAAAATGGTGGAGTGAGCTCAGCAAAAGGGCTGATGCTCCCTCTTTCTCGCCCTCCTCCCTTGCTTGTGCAGATCACTGCAAGCACCGGGTAGAGCCAATTAGATGGCTGTTTTTCCTTGTTTCCTTACCCAATTTCCCCCTGTTCAGGTCCTGTCCCTGATTCCTTGCCCTCCTTGCCTGTTCAGATTCCTGCTAGCACCAAGTGGTGCCAGCTGGCATTGGATGCTCTGCTCTCTGCACCTGGGGGTGAGTGGCACACACGCTGCACTGGTCGTGCAGCAAATGTTGTCAGAGGTGGACAGCCTGCTAGATTTGGTGTACCCTTTGTGTTTCTCCAGTTTGGTCCTTCCTGCTGCCAAGCATAGCAAATAGGGCAGATGGCTTAGATGGCACTGAGTCTGTTGGTGTGCAACTGCACTTCTTGCTTGTGTATGTGGGTATGTGTGTTTGTACCGCACAGCATGTGCGTGTATGCAGCACTTCCAAACATGTAGTCATGCTGATTTCACGGCTCTAACACCTGAATGCAATTGCTGAGAGGTGACTTTGACGCTTGCTAGCCCCTGGACAGTGAGTAAAACAGCATTTGTCTGTATGCCATCACATTGTTGCATTGTTGCCATATCCAACCATTTCATGTAATATGCATATAACCCACTTAACCCTGACCTTCATATGATCCAGCATCTATCAACCTAGGAGTCTCTTGTGAAAAATGCAACGTCTGTGCCTAAAACCTAAATCATTCTTTTGCACCTACAACATCTTGCGGCTTCTTTGTCATTGGCGTTTTCTCGTCTTGTTGTGCAGGCCCCTCTTAGCTCTTACACGTCACCTACCAAGTGCCTTACCAGACCTATTAGCAGCGGCCTTGAAAGAAGTGTTTGATGAGAGTTAGACTCAGACGGTCCAAACACTACCGTTTCACTCTAAGTCAAAGCAACATGCATACGTACACATGTATGTTTTCCCACAGCGCATGCAGGTCTTCCCCTAGTCTTGTTGGCTTCCAGCTGCTGGTGCCTAGGCTTTGATGCTTCCTTTCTGGCTTCGATGCTGTAATCATTCCTGCTTATGTTGGTCAACGTGAAATAGCGCGTACCTGTTATACTATAGAGCACCTGTTATACTATAGAGCACCTGTTATATACCTGTTATACCTGTTATTCGTAGAGTACACATTTGCGTTCGCAAGCCCCCCCTGTCTACTCCTGTCAACTGATGGGTGTCTTACGGGCTGGTTCATGGCTTTGAGGTTGTGGATGTTTCCATTTTTTGTGTTTGCTAAACTCTTGAGGGGTCTTAAGTTGCAGGCGCAACAAACACAACACACACTTGGACACAACACGTGCACACAGGACCCCCCTTATCCTCTGCTTGTCAACTGCTGGGAGCCCTGCCTGACCTCATTGGTGTAGAAAACAGGGTCCTGAAGCTATGGGTCAACAACAACCAGCCTGCATTGGAACAGGTCAGCTGAGAATGAGCAGCTCGTAGTGGATAAGGCTCAATGTTTGTCAAGCAGATTATCAAAGCAAGTGCCAAAAGGTGTGTATGCGTGTGTGCCCACCTGCTTTAGGGATGCTCCTCAGCAGATTGGCCTCTCGTCTCACACACATTCCTTAGTTGAGGAGCAAAAGGACAATGTCTCTCACACACACTCCTTTCCTCTCTCACTCACGTTTCTTCTTAAGTAGCAAAAGGACAATGCAGGTTGCAGACCATCTGTGATTATCGAGCGTTGTGTCTGACTATGGTCAGTCAAATTGCTACGTTACCTGCCTTCCACCTCATAGCACTTTTTACGCATTACTCTATACAGGCATGATGCGGCACTCCTACCCTCAAGCCTTGCTCCTTCAGTCTCCTAATGAGGCACATTTAACACGCACATACACACATACACTCAAACATGACGGTGATGTTGAAGGGCCATGGGGCACGTTCTCTGTCCTTATGTCCAGGTCACGCTATGCATAGGACCTTCCCTCAAAGCAGCCTCGTTCCAAGACCTACTGGATGCTATTTCCGGCTTTGCAAAGCTTAGGTAAGTACAGCAGGCTGCATTATCCATAATCCTGCTTTCAACCGTTTATACGGTTGTAATTGATGTTGTGATCGTTGTATACGAATGTAGCACAGCAAGCTGTGGCAAGCACGTTGTTCCTTGCAGCATCTTAAGATTCTCTGTTTGTGTCAGCCAGCAAGGAAAAATGGCTTCACATGATCTCCGACACATTGAGTTGTAGCTTGGGGTAGGAGGATGAAATCACAGTGACAGAAAACAGCAGAACGTCTCTATAGCCAAAACACAGCAAGGCGCTACATCTGTTTCATCCAAATGTTTGCCTAAGCCTATGACTGCCTGACTTTCCCTTGTACTTTTATGCCCCTTCATCTACTCACCATGGTACCAGGGCTGTGCAATGACACCGCCAGAGCCATTTTGCACCGTAATTAAGTTGACGGTCCTCAGCGTCAGACGGTTGAGGGGACCGTCCACCGTAACCGTCACCAATCGTTTGTTCATTGATCTTATGTACACATTGAACGTTTAAAATTGAGGAAAAAGGGCCACAGTGGTCATTTGGGGGGAGTCAAAATGCCATGTTTTAGCCTTTATGCGATTTTGGGACCGTACCGTCAACCATACCGTCATACACCGTCATGACGGTTTTCAAATTTCAAAATGACGGTCTAGACCGTCTAAGTTATGGATCAGCCGTCATACCGTATTTTGACGAAGTGTACCGTCAGACCGTCATTGCACAGCCCTGCTCGATACCCTCCTTTCATTTAATTGACTTCAATGCTCCCTCCAAGTTCTCTCACGGCCAGTGCTCATTCTATAATCACAGGTACTACCCAGGAAAGCGATTTTTGCACTGGCACCAGGCCGCATGCTGGAGGCTAGCAAAAGAGTTCCCTTGGGAGACTCTCGTCATGGTGAGGCAGGCGCTGTATCACGTGGAAACAGTAGTTGATGCTAAATCTCGCTCAATTTATTAAAGTGTTGTAACCTACTCATTTGGGCCACTCTGCGACAGGCGTACATATCTCTGCATGCATACATCATCCATCCATCCTTCTCAACAGATGGCAATTCTTCATAGAATTTGCTATCATTGCTGCAAGTGCCCAGAAGCCAACAGCCTTTTGCATATATCTTGTGAAGTAAAATCAATGCAAGTTGGGAAGCTGCTTTGGCAGGCACCTATGTAGCTTCCTTTCTAATCCTACTGGCTGCGTGATCACTACCAGCGAAGTGTTTCTTCATTCTCTTTCCAAGGCCAACCTCCAATATATTCAATTCAGCATTTTGCTGTCTTGACTCGCACACAATTTAACTACAAAGTAGGTTGAACACAAGATGCCTGATTCAGTCAACGAAATTCCCCGCTGTTGCTTGAACAGATCCGCGCGGCATACACTTCACTTGGATATCAAGCAGAACAGCGGCTGTCCTTAGAAATGGACAAGGCACAGAAGAGGCTCACCAAAAGGCACATGCTGCAGGTACCTGAGTTACCACCTGTTCCATTTGTTAAGAGTGCCATATTGTCATATACTGTTTTTAGCTCGGTTCAATGCACGGAGGGATGTTCCTTTCCCTTCCGTTGTTTGCATCAGCATTCCTTCATGCTGGCGTGTGTATATCAGACATCCCATGATTTTACCCCCGCTCGCAGCTACGCCGCGCTAGCCAGGCCGCTGAGGTTGCGGCGCTCCACACTGGGCTACAGTGGCAGCAGTCCGTCAGAGGCAGCAACAGGGGGCAAGGGGGGGTAAATAACACGGAGCCTGCTAAGACGGCCGCGCCCCGTTTGCCTCGAATCAGGGTTTCTGGCTTGCGATCTCATCAAAGGGCTCGCTTGCCTGATGCTCTTCACCCAAGCAGCAAGCGGTCAGGGCTTGAGACACGCGAGGAAGGGAATGAGGTGGAAGATCTCATGGGCGGACTGGACATTTAATAGCGCCACAGAACCAGACGTGCCTCAATCCTTATTGCTAAACACACCACAGCTTTGCTTACCGTGCTTGCAGCACAGAGACCTAGCTAGCGGAACCACAGAAATTGAGCATGAACTAGATAAGGCGGGGGACATCGCTATATATGCCTCTGGGGGGCATCTGAGCGGAAGTTTGGAAAAAGCCTGTAACCAAACCTAAAAGGCGCTAGAAAAATCAAGGGAAAAAGGGCTAAGGGGGTAAGGGTTACACAGCTATATAGGGAAAAAGGGCTAAGCACTCAGCCACAAAAGAGGCCACACCAGACAAATCTGGCTGGTTCAATAAGGTCCTCAAACGAGTTGGGTTATCCTCGCACTGAGGTGGGAAGACCAGCTGGCGATGCCGTGTGCGAAGGCTAACAAGATGTTCATGCGAACTGTCCAGCAAAATGTGTTCCTCATTTTGAACAGTGTGCCAATCACATTTGTCACAGATCCTGAGTTCATAAGGCCTTCTATTCCTGTTATGACGCATTCTTTGGACCAGAAAGTTATGGCCAGAAAGGCGAAGGCAAGGAAGTGCACGGCTGAGATTGTTGGTCAAACATCCAAGCGTAGGTAGAGAGGCAAAATGTGCTTGTGATTTCTTATTCGGTCATCCCACCAGCTAGGAGCAATTCCCAGGGGTACACCAAAATGTGTGTGATAAGTCAGGAATCCTATCCTCATAATTCTGCTGGAATGGTCTCATGTGGTGTCAAAATCTCAAGCTCTGCCTCTCCAGCCCCCAATGATATGTTCGCTTACAGTGAGCTCGAACTGTTCCAGAGTCGTTGTATGGTGCATCTGAACCAGTAGAAAGAAATGGGCATCTGACCTGTTTCGCGGAGCACGCAGTGAGTACCTTTCTTTTCAAGAAGTCGAGATGAAGGACGTGTGTAGGGCCGGGGTGATTTTTGAGTTATACGACAGATCCTGTTATGCCAAACTCAAGACACGGTTTCGCTCGGAAGAACGTGCAATGAAAGCGAAAGCAAAAATTAAACTAGGTATGAGCAATAATTACATCGAATTCGCAGTCAACTCTTCTAAGCTTCTGGCAGGCGTAGGCTAAACGGGTGACCATCAAAAGTTTAGATTTAACACATTGAGGGTCTCGGCCCTTGGCCTATAGGGGAAAAGGGGGGGGGGAGGGGTAGTAATCTGGGGGAAAAGGCGCGTATAAAGTTGGTCGAATAACCGGGAATGTCACTCAGAAATATACGTTGTGCTGCTTGAAGCCGTCGACGAAAGACCCAATCATGGTTGCCAGGATATGGGTCGTGTGTGAGTGTTTATTCTCTCCCCACTGTCGACACACACACACACACACACATACATGCACAAACGCACACACACACATACACACACGCACACACATGTACACTCACACACACACACACACACGCACACACACACATACACGCACGCACACACACACATACACGCACGCACACACATGTACACACACACACATACACACACATACACACAAATGCACGCACATCACGCACACTCACACTCACTCACTCACAAACACACACACAGACACACACATACACACACAAACAAACACGCTCACGCTCACGCACACACACACACACACTCACATGCCCACTCACAAACAAGCACGCATGCGTGCATGCGCACACACACACACACACACACACACACACACACATACACACACATACACACAAGTGCACGCACATCACGCACACTCACTCTCACTTACTCACAAATACACACACACACACACACACACACACACACACACACACACACACACACACACACAAAAAAACGCTTACGCTCACGCACACACGCACACTCACTCGCTCACTCACAAACACACACGCATGCGTGCGCGCACACGCGCACACACACACATACACACACGCACACATACACACATGCACACATACACACACGCACACACACACAGACTACTCGACTTACGGCCACCTGAGGAAACTAGCTCAGGTGGGTTTTACACTCTCCGTCCGCACTTGCATCATCAGTTGTGAGGACAATGCACTCCTGCCTCTGGAGCGAATTGCCATGCTTTCATGCTCAACGTTCTGTGTTATGGTCGTGCACAGGCTATGAAAGAGGGCATTGACTCAGTGGAGGGTGCTGAAGGAACGCTTTTCCAGGTAGACCTTTAAAAAATGTGAAATGAACTTGCGATCTCATCTTACGTGTGGCTGTATGTCAGACTTGCCTATAGAACTTCTCTGACACGACAGAACAAAAGGGACCTGCACTTCTTGCTCTTTTTCTTGTTGCTATTCTATTTCCTTTTGTTTTGTCTCTGTATGAGTGGAGTTGGCCAGTGTGTGTATGTGTTTGTATAAGAATATGCAGTCACAGATTCCATTGTATGGAGGGCAATACTACATTTGTAATTTGTAACCTAAATGTACGATGTCATAGTCTGACCACCGCTTTTCGTGAGCTACTTCTGGATGGCACAGTGTTTGGCAACGACTTCTGAAAATCAGGGCCCTGCAACAAACGTGGTGTAGCAGGGTAGGATAAGCGACTTGTTTCTGCAATGCTGATTAACAATCCCGTTGTGGATGAACATGCAGTGCGCAGAAACTCTGCCTGCTGACGTATTGGAGAAGATGCACGCACCAGCAAAGTCAAGTGACCCCATCGTAGACCCAAATGAGCTACCTTCAGCAGATGGGTTTGCTTTTGGCACACCCACACGATTCGGAGGCCCGAGCGCTCAGGTAAGAAATCTCAGCCATCTGGCGGCTCAGTAAGTTCAGCAACTTCCACTTTTTGCTAGGTGCCACAGCATTTTAATGATCTTGTTCCGAGCATCAAGTTTTGCAAGTGCTCCACAAGAAGCCGACTTTGTAAACGTCTGCGCGGTTTCACAAATTGTAAATTACCTGATTCTAGGTGAAGGTGTGGGAACCAAGTGTTGCCACCATGTTTGAATCGTGTCCTTCCTCGATTCCTGCTTTAAGGCTACTCTGCTATGAGTATGAGACAAAGGTGTTCAATGTATTGAAGTGATCCTGAGGGAGTAAGCCTGGCTGCTGGCTGTTTCTCTAGATTACACATGTTCAGCCCTGCCAGACCACCAAGCGCATGCGTCTTTCGTGAATATGAAGCACGTCTGTGGCCAAGATCGTGGCTGACCTGCCCTTTCCCCGATTTTCTGCCCATCATTGTTTTGTTACATTTCCAATGGGACAACAAGTGCACGCCGTCATTTTGCATTGCTTGCCCACAGTTCAAAGCGATGTGGGATGCTACTGGGAAACACTGGTCCAGCGGAGCCCTACAGAACAAGGCCTTCACCATGTTCACATCAACTGCCACACCAAACAGGTGAGGGCGTTAATGTGCCAAAAGGATGTTTGTCGATAACTGTGTCGCTTATTTTGTGCATTGCACTGCTTATCGATGCTTTACAATAATGTCTCCTCGAGGTTAAGAGCCCTGCTGTTTCTGCTGGTACGTATCACTTTATTGTTGCTCCAATTGCTAGCAAGGTGGAGGCAGTGACGCTTGCACCTGGCGCGTAACATAAATGAAAGTTTCCTGAGTTTCTCATCCCATGACCTGGATTTTAGATATAAGTTTCAAACCCAACCCTGCACGGTGTGTAGTGCAGCAGTTTTCTCTAGTTAAAAGACCCCAGATGTTGCCCTCCATCTCATTGCGAGTGCTGCAGTTATTGACTCATTTTGTGGAATGAAGGCAACATTTTATAACTCAATTGTCCGCACCACTCATGTAATGTAACTGCAGTGGTCAAGAATCGACGATCATGACCAGCCTCACAAACATGGTTCACCACGGCATGATCTACGTGCCCCCTGGTTATATTACCCCTGCCACACAATTCGACCTAACTGAGGTGCGTGTTAATTGGTTATTGAAACAATATCAGAAAAATATTGTGAGAGAACTTGCATCACCATGTGCTGCAAACATTTGCAATTGCCTCGAGTCTGATGTTTAGATGATCAGGGTCTCGTCGCTCTCAAACTGTTAGTTTGGTTAAGAACAGTTGCGTTAGGCATTGTATCTAGCAACTCAAAGCGCATGTCTCTACATGCGCTTGCACGCACACACACATGCACACACTCATGCACACTTGCAAACTCAATCACACTGTCACGTGACATACGTGTGTATGCAGTTGCATGGTGGCAGCCCGTGGGGCCCAGGGTGTTTCGCAGGCCCAGACGGCTCACGTATGGTGAGCAACGGAGTGCAAGCGTAGTGCTGATTTCATCTGCAGTGGTTCTAGTTGTGTTACGTTGCTTGTGATTAAATGTTTGAGGACCATTGCAGAGTGTTGCTCCCAGCTTGCTAACTCTACTTTCTCGACCTCTCCTTGTTGCAGCCATCTGACAAAGAGCTGGCTTTTGCCAAGGACGCTGGGGCCAAGCTCGCCAAGATCACACTGAAGCTGAAGTAGCTGTATCAGCTGTTGCGCGCGCTTTTGGGGCCGTACGGCTCATTACTGTATCTCCTCAAGTTGTATCATCTTGCTTTCTATCTTCCTTGGACACCAGTATCTTTTACTGACACCCTCCGTTAATATTTTGGTGCGAAGCGTGACCTTTATGAGTTGATCCTTCAATCCTGTTTGATGTGTTGTACAAGTAATATAACGTGACATACACCCCATTGAGATCGAGTACTGTGAGCCTAAAAAGAATGCTATTTGCTGATGACCTATCCCTCCCTTCCAATGAACGCGGATTTGCAGACCATGCTAAACAAGCTGAGAGTTTACGCTGAAAGGAAGTCTCTCACTGTCAACACACAGAAGTCAGAGGTGATGTGCCTCCAACTCTGAAAACCTGCCCCCCCTTCTGTACTTTGACGGTGTACTGCTCCTTTACAGGATTACAGGTTTACAGGTTAAGCCATTAGTCAAAACGTGCGACTGCTAGGCTGCGTACGTAAAACACGTGAAAACTTTGATAATTGTTGTTGTAGCACCAGCTGGTGCTAGACTTGTAGCACCTACAAAAATATCCTTGGAAAGGGAAAAATGCACAATGCTGTTTGTGGCATGCATTGCTGAATAAAATCAGTAAACAATCAAGCATCTGCCAGGAGCAGCCGACCGCATTTGAGAATCAAAGAGGGGGAATCATTTGTGTGTTGTGGGCACATGAAAAACATGGACTGTCACTCTGAGGCTACCAAGAATGAGGGAGACAAATATTATTATACATAAACTCATGTGTGATGAGCGATGAGGAGCAGCACGTGCACAACGAGAGGGTCTGAAACATCAAACATGGTCTGGTTCATCACTACTCTTTTGCTGCAGGCCCTGCTGCTAGATGAACTCTGAACCAGCACTTGCCTGGCTAAGACTGTAAAACCGTGTATAAAGAGCGAAATTGAAATCAGATATTAAGCAGATTACTAGGCACTCGTTTACCAGCAGATACAAACTCCTTTACCAACAGACAAAAAAGGCCCAGTCAGAGAGGTCCAAAAGAGTTCCAGAAGGAAGAAAGAAGTCACAAAAAGACCAGAGTACCAGCCTCAAAGAACAAGCAAGAGCACCAGGCACAGAAACTGCAGAGCTAAGCTAAGGGTCTACCAGGGATGACCATCCGTGTTGGCAATGGCCACGAGTACGTTACGAGTTGAGCCATACAGCATCCCACCATGTCAGACAAAAATAGAAATTAGGTTTGGATTATGAAGGCCTCCAGCAGCGCCGCCTGGCATGACTGCTCAACCTATAGATCCCAACAAAAAAATCAATCAAAAAGATCGATAGCTGCATCTAGAAACTTGTTAGCATCTGAGTTATGCCAAAAAAGAGAAGAAACACAAAGAAAGAGTCTCAGGCACAAAGACAGCAAATAGCGTTGAGAGACCGGTGCACACACGCACTGCTGCACACACTGTTGTCTGACAGACTTACAAACCTGATGATCCAGGCAGCCAAAAAAAAGTGTGTGCACCTCGTTCCAGACATATTCATTTTTACTCAGGCAATAGAAACCAGGCATACCAGTAGGAGAATCAACCCCTACTATCACCCCCTACACTACTATAGTGGTGTTAGCCAATGCCATAGGGTGGTTTGTCTATTCGTAGCAGCTTTGCTACAGGCAGCTATGCAGCTGGAGGCACATGGCTAACCACATGTTTGGGAAGACGAGAGAGATGGTGTCGGAGATTTACACGATGTGTCAAATATGCTGGCCTAGGTAGCCCAGCATACTCCACAGCCAACACATTCCATAGGTTCCATGCTGCACTCAAGTCTCTGTGCATCTGAAATGCAGGCTGTGTTTTTTTCACTCTTGCGCTCTGTGCCAGGACTGCTGCATGGTCCCCTTCCCCCACTGTTCCACCCCCCGCTTGAGCCCCCCCCCTCCCCACCCCCCGCTTGTGCTGCCCCACCCTCACCCCCTTGCTCCTGCTGTTTGCAAGCTGGGCACTCAACGGAGCCGCGTGGATTTCCTCTGCCTGTGCGTGCGGTAGTCGCACACAGTGGCGCTGTTGTGCGTGCTCCACACTTGCTGCAGCAGACGGTGGTGCGGGTTTCGTTCAAGGGCAACACCATGACCGACAGCTGTTGGGTGCTACCACTTGGCGCAGCTTGGTGGGAGCTGCCTGCAAAGTGACTCCCTTTGTGGGGAGAGGCAGTTTGGATGCCCTAAATTAATCACAAGAGGGTGCTGTGGATCCTGACCCTGCAAAAAAATGGCACGCAAGCAGACACATGTGTCATTACGCGTAACGTGCGTAGCAGTGTAAGGCACACACTTGACACGTGAGATCTAAGATCGTGTGCATGTGAGTTGCTCTTAAGGTTAGTACCAGAAAATTGCTAGCATATTCGATTAACACTCCCCACAAATTAAATTAGCCCACATCAAACCAGCTCAGACGGCCAGACTTTGAGCATTATAGAACGCACATGCTTGGTCATTCGCGTTTGTAAAATACACCTTGGCCATCTGTCTCAGGAGGTTGGCAGCCGTGCTGGATATGTGAAAGAAAACGCATGCCTGATCACTCTCTTTTCTGTAACTAGAAACGCACCTTGGCCATCCGCCTCAGGAGGTCGGCAATTGTGCTGTCCCAACAGCTGCGCTTGGCACGGCAGCGGGACATGGCTGCGTGAGCCCGCTTTGGGTCCAGCACAAACTCCTACAGCTTGATTTGCCAATGCTCGGCCTCCAGCTTCAATAAGTCACCTTAAGCTATCATGACTTCTTATAGCTGGAGGCCAAGCTTAGAGCCTACTCGTGCGGGAGCCACCCTGCATCCACATATACAATTCTGCTCAATTACTATCTCGCAAGTACCAAAACCCTCCCAAGAGGACATATTCTTTCCCTCCGCATGTGACACACACGTACGCACGTGCAGCTCAGAGGGCCAGAGGCCTTCGCATAGACCGCGTTGGGGTAAATGATTATATTGTTTGTACCTCGCTCGCATAAGGCCCCGGTCACACTAGGCCAGGTTCAGGTTCAGGTTAGGTAATTTCTGAAATTACTCAAGCCTAGTTTTGTATGCCTGTGGCTTGCAGGGCCTTATTCTTAGCCTAATGATGGTTCAATCGGTATGTGAAAAATCCAACTGGTTGGATAGAAGGGCTCCGCCCGCCCAAATTTCTACCTGCAAAACTTTTCGCCATTTCGTGTATTTGTTTCGTTTCTGCAAGGCGGAAACAGACTGGCTATGTTGTCCAGAGGTGCATTCTTAATGATAGATGCATTCTCAATTCTACACGCTATAGCGACATCATGTAGATGTGTGCACCACACATGAATGTTCATATCAAAGTAAGTAATACAGACTCAGACTTTACACGCAGCATCTTGCTTGTTCTGATTGTCTGCATCTGATAGTGAAGCCAATAAAAGTGTGCACGTCCTGCCAGGTCCAGCAACATGAACATGCATGCAATTCTTTTAAAATGCTGCTGCACACGTTTCAGTGCTGAAAGTAGTAGCATGTCATGTGCTTCTTATGTGAATCTGCAGTGCCAATGGCATTCATCAGTACTAGCATGCTCTGCAAAGAAAGAGACACATCAGCCTGAAGGTCCAGAAACTGTTCTTTAAATGTTGCTGCAAAGCACGTGTATGGAATATATGCTATTGTTCTGTCCTGCGAAGAGTGCATCTTGAGTTAGTCTTCTAACTTCTAATTGAATATAACTAATCAATAATCATGCATTGCAAGGGACAGCAGCCCCCCCTGTTCAGTCCCACTTCTTCCTTGCAGTACGTACATGTACTCACCCCCCCCCCTTTTAAAAAGTTTTATTTTACAGAGAAAAAAAGCAACCACTCCCCAGGAGGTGCCAGAAAAAAAATGTTGGATAGGCACGTATGATTATTGGGCTGGACAGGTGGGGGCTGCTGACCACTCCAATTTCTGATGAAATACACCTCGACAATATACTAGAAGGTAGTTTTACCTTTTACGCCAACAAATGATGTGCCCTAGTCAAAACCTACCATATGTCAAGACAATCATGCTGGCCGCCTGCGCGTATGATGCCTACTGTCGGGTAACAGTGTGGACTTCTTAACAAAGATAACGCTTGCTCTTTCTTTCACACTTCAAAGGCAGGTCAAATCCGCCAAAACACGCAGACCTGAAGAAGTGAGGCCTT
>Ga0307968_1000090_pt1:47500-50118 | contig 50118 bp, 56 predicted proteins | sample OrgLakmetagen650_FD_201834 | JGI IMG/M metagenome (GOLD analysis project Ga0307968, IMG submission 201834) | Saline water microbial communities from Organic Lake, Antarctica - #650 | ecosystem: Environmental > Aquatic > Non-marine Saline and Alkaline > Saline | place: Antarctica...
CACACATGTTTACAATTGTGTGCAGGAGGGGGATCTCTTCCAAACAACCTTGCTGGACGTGAAGAAAACCAAAACATTTTGCAAGCAGCCCCAGGTATAGAGCTATTCAAATATGGTTATCCACCCGTCTCACTACGCAAGTTTTGCATGGTCTGCGTCGGAATTGTCCCCCTCCCCCCTGCGGGGGGGCGGACAATTCCTAGCGCTTAATTCACTGTTCATTAAACCTCAGATAAAATCGCAATTCAACATATTTTTGCAGGTCCTGTTTCCAACATACGACAAAGCCTCCACCAAGCATTAGGAAGCGCACAAGTGGGTTCAAACGCATCTGGAGCAGGTGAAGAAGGCCCCATGGCTAAGTATGCTGAGTATGCACAAGAAAGACTTGCTTATTGCAACGATGCATAAGTGACCTGTAATACTAATATCTGATTTTTTGAAATTTGAGCAGTCCAAGCCCCAAATCTACAGCGAAGCCTGCAGGAGGCATTGAGGGGCGCCACGACATTGTCTCCAAACCCATCTGGATCAGGTAGGCTTCATGGCCTTATTCGCACAAGAAAGTGAAAAACGCATCCAAGATAAGAAACACGTGAACTTCCTTTTTTCATTTAAAATTAACTAAGAACATTTCCTCATGCAGGGTTGAATTCTGCTGACCAAGTGCGCCAAAATCTGCAAGCTGCTCTTGAGCAGCAACAGCAACAGCTTCAACAGCAGCAGCAACAGCAACAGCAACAACGTACTTGCCGAGGGAAATCACAGAACTGACAGGTGCAGCATTTAAGCCTTGAAAAATAGGTATAATGGCAAACAATATATTGGACAAAGTAGTAACTTTGAGCAACGCATGCGGCAACATAAGGCAATGCCTGGCTCCATGTATGCTGATTTGAGTGTATTTGAAAAACGTATTTTGTAGCAAAACATTTTGTCACAAGAGCAGGCAAATAGGATAGAGACTAGAGAGGTGAAGGATAAAGGCACGAGCAATCCTGAGAGAGGATACAACGTGTTAGAAGGTCCTCCACGAAGGCAAGGGTTTCACTTAAGTAATCGTGGAAAACACTGACTCATGTCATATCTTTTAGGTTAGCCAGTTTTTTTTTTTGCCTGTGCCCAGCGCACCATGAGAAGTCACGCGTAAAACCGGTGTATTCAGAGTTGAGTTCTAAGTTCCTGTAAAACGTTAATCAGAAGTGAATGCCTGTTGGCATTTGACGCTGAGTTATGGAAGACCGTCAATTGAGTTTCATATGAAGTTTTTCTAAACGCGTGGCCTAGTACGTCAGTTGAGTTCCTGATCTGGAGTTTTTCAAAACGCATGGTTGATTGAATGTGGTACATGAGATAAGTTAATTGAATCGTCTTAGGGTTACAAAAAATGTCGGTTAATATGTGCAGAAACAGAGTTTTGAACAAGTCTACAAAAAGAAGTTGAGCAATTTGTCGTCATGGTTATGTGCAAGTCTGGGCACAGGCTTTTATTTTCTTTATTTTTTCTTTTTGACTTGCACGAAGAACAAATTATATGTTACACAAGGATGTGAGACATTGGGTCTGTAAATTAGATGCAACCGGTCTCATGAAGGGAACTTTCAAATGCAATATCTGGAATGTATCATGCTTGGGGGCAAAGGAGCAATGTTGGATCTGGAATGTTGCATCATGATATCCAGACAAAGCAAACAATTTAAAACTCGTCCATAAACATTATTGCAAAGCTCTCTGGGATTTGCATCCGGAAATGCCCTACGGAGGAGGGTTCCACTGTGTCTATCAGACAGAGCAAGAATCTCACTATGGTTTCAGACAAAGCAAAAGCCAGCAATTGCTGAACTAAGTTGCAATATGATAATTTGACAAAGCAACAGCCCAGCAATGTTGGATCTGGAATGTTGCATCATGATATCCAGACAAAGCAAACAATTCAAAAGTTGTCTGTAAACATTATTGCAAAGCTCTCTGGGATATCCATCCGGAAATGCCCCAAGGAGGAGGGCTCCAGACAGAGCAATAATCTCACTATGGTTCAGACAAAGTAAAAGCCAGCAAGCCAGCAATGCAACAACCCAAAGCATTTCCTGGAACATTTCAAAGCTCTATGGAGTACCGAACCAGACATGCCCTGCAGACCTGGAGGATTGCATTATGATATTCGGACAAAGTAACAGTCCAAAGCATTTTCTGGAACATTTCAAAGCTCTATGGAGTACCGAACCAGACATGCCCTGCAGACCTGGAGGGTTGCATTATGATATTCGGACAAAGTAACAATCCAAAGCATTTCCTGGAACATTATAAGCGCGCAGGAATTTTTAACAGGAAATTCCCGAGCAGAGCCAGGTCCCAGCGATTTGCCTGATTTCGAAAGCAACAACTGTATAAATTTCCTGTATTTTTTAAGACGCGAAAGGTGGCGAGGATTACACGTGGCAGCCTACACACTTCTCACATTTACCGCAGCCTAAAAATAATTATGGTGTCATTATTACCAACCAGGTGTCAGCCAGGGACACAGAGGTCCTGCGCACCAGCTGTATTGCTCGAGTAGGTGTATCCCAATGCAGTACAGACGTCGGCCGGCTGGGAGAGGTGAAGGCAACAGAGGTGAT
>Ga0307968_1000091_pt1 | contig 49975 bp, 60 predicted proteins | sample OrgLakmetagen650_FD_201834 | JGI IMG/M metagenome (GOLD analysis project Ga0307968, IMG submission 201834) | Saline water microbial communities from Organic Lake, Antarctica - #650 | ecosystem: Environmental > Aquatic > Non-marine Saline and Alkaline > Saline | place: Antarctica: Organic Lake...
CACACACACACACACACACACACACACACACACACACACACACACACACACACACACGCACACGCACACGCACACGCACACGCACACGCACACGCACACAACACGCTTTTGTCACGCACCCTTGTGCAAGCACATTGAACCTTTTGCATGTGATGGACAGCGCTGCAAAATCTCTTGGAGTCAATCCCACGTTTGGAGAGAGCAACAAATACAGAATGTCTTGTGGCAAGTTTTTGAGGGTCTCCATTTGACAGATTAAATATTTTTTCTTTTGACAATCAAGATGGCTGAAACAGGAAAGATTGAGCAGGAGGGTGACCCTCAACAGAGCCAGGACTTTGCCTTGATAATGATCATCTTAATGGTACAGTTTGTGGCAGTTACAGCATTTCCTCTGTGCACACATATGAGGCACCTCCCTGCGTCAATCCGCTCACATCCACTGGCATGCATGTTCCCCTACAGATCATGCTTGCGTTCCTCCTCAGGCACTTGGCGAGCTTTCGAAGACAAGGTACAAACACGCACACGCGCACACACACACACACACACACACACACACACACACACACACACACACACACACACACACGCACACACGCACACACGCACGCACACGCACACACACACACACATACACACACACACACACACAAACACACACTCCTGAATACATTTCCTACTCTCCTCTATATCCCACACAACCTCTGCACCTCCCTGTTTTATTAATGCAAGCAGGGCTTTCGCTCAGCCGAAAGAGCAGAACATCACCTATGGTAGAAGGAGTTAATGTTCGGGAAGGAGGAGAAACTGGTGACGAAGATGAGGCTACAGAAGAAGAGGAGGAAGAAGAAGGCGACGAGGACAAGAGAGATTGATGTGACACAGGATTGTTTGGTGCGTCGTTTGTTTATGTTCTTGATGCCAGGCAGCGTCTTTCCTTTTGGGGCTAACAGCACAATGGCTGTGCGTACGTAATGCTATCCACAACCCCAGCTGCGAAATTTATATGAGCACCAGTATGAATGTATGAGTAAAGTGCTATATCAACGAGAGTGGTTTCTACCACACATACAAATATTTGCTTTTGCCCTTGTTTGGCTAGTGTATTCTCTACCGGCTTAAATCAGTAAACTTTACTCCGTTGAAGGGTGCTGTTTTGAGTTCTGCACCACCCAATGGATGCAGAGACACACAACATCCCATCTGACGAACAAAAGAGGAAAGGCTTATAAGTGGAGAAGAGGTGGTTGGAAGGCAGAGGCCTGCAGGTGTGGCACACCACCAGGAATACTGCTCAGATACATGTGGGGGTTGTGTTCAATGTCTCGTCTCATCTGTATGATTTTTGTGGCGGATCTGATTGCATGTAGGCTTAATTTTTTCATGAGTGCTGTGGCATGTAGACCAGTAACTCCGAGGCTGTGAAGTGGGTTCCTTGTGTGATAGCTGTAAATGGTGCCTGTTGCTCCTAGCAGGATGTGAAGGGTTTTACGGTGTCCGAATAAGTGAGGTATTAGCAGCTTATGTTGTTCTCGTGCCTTTTATAAACCATTTAGGTAGCGATGTAATCTTTACCTTACAAGCAGGGATGTGTCATACGCCGTATTTGTATATTACGCTGTATCGTATCTAACGCGTATTTTACTGAGTTGAACGCCCCAAATGACCGTATGACACATCCTGCTTACAAGGTCAACAAAAAAAGCCCTTCAGTCAAGAAGTGTGACTGTTAGCTGCTTTCCTTACCTTATCTCGTGTTTTCTGATTGTTGGGTAGGGGAATTGTCTACATACCCAACTACTAATTTTCTACTCTCTGAAGAGAAATATTGCGTCTGTTGTTTGGTTGTACGTCTCTCTTTTGGTTTCATAGTTAGGGGGTATCATGGATAGACAGGGCCATCTGCTAGGTTGATACAAACAATTCTTCTTGCATTATTGGCAGATCTAGTTTGACAGTAATTCTTGGGTTTCTTTGGGGCGTGATTGCTGGTTCGCCTGGGAGCCTGCCACGCTCAGTGTGAAGAGGCTTTTCAAGTTGTTACACCAAGCGGGTGGCAACAGACATTCCATTGTGTGTGCCCAGTCCTTGGTTGAGAGAGTTTGGTAGATGCTGTTTTAATAATTGACTTGCCCTGGCCTCTGCTGCCGCCACTGTGCAGAAGACACAGAAAAACAAACACAAACCCATAATCATACCCAACAAACATGGCCCATCCTCCTCCCCCAACGCTTTGGTACCTACCAAACCACCGTGACGCCCTTCAAGCCCACATGCACTTCTCCATATACTGGGAAATGCCAAAGCTGAAGCAAACCACCATGCGTAGTACCAGACCCTCATAAAGAACGGCACTGCCAATGGAGGCACTGGCAATGCTTACCCAACATCATCCTATGTCCCCTTTAAGACCAACTGCATCATTATGAAATACAGAACAGGCACCCTTTATATAATCAAAAACATGCATGCGGTATTGTTCAAACGCTCAACAAGTCAAACTTGCCCCCTCTGCCCACAAGTAGACAGTGCCCTGCACATCCTTTCTGGGTGCCAACACACGCAAATAAGGAACATGATCACCGAAAGACAAACTTAGCATGCCGCATTATCTTTAAGGCTATCAGCAAAACAGGCTCCTTAGGATCATGCATTGTCTCCAAAGACATAGGCAGCAACAAACAGATGACCATGCGAAATCTCCAGATCCCTGAAACAGCTGAAATTAGGATTGTTCCCAAATGGCTCTTCCCACCCCGCTTCCCAGATAAAGACAGATTTACCTCCAGCTGCCCAGATTTTGTGCTGCTTACTCCCACCGCTGCAAAAACACAAAAACAACAAACTAATGTAGGGGGGTGGGTTCTTTGGAGTGGCAGGGGGCAATTGAGGGAGACTGGGAGCACCTCAGCAGCACCGCCAGCCACCATTAAAGCCACCAACCCCAGACAGCACCGACCTAAAGACCTCAGCAAAACTCGGCGTGGCATTTACCTCGTCGAGATCAAGTACTGTGAGGACACCAGACCTCAGAACCAGCTGAACGCCGCAAAAGAACAGCACAGAGATCTCTGCAACATATTCCAAGGAGCCTCCGTTACTCGACTCCAGAGCTCTCCACATCATCCTTCTGGGTGTGGGTGGCACCGTCTACAACACTCACACTCTGAAGCCTTTCAAGGAACTGGGTCTTAATCCTCGAAGAGTTAAAAAGGTTGCCTCCAAGTTCCATGTGCACTTTGTAAACTTTGCTGCTAAAATTGTCCATACCAGACATGCCCTTTCCAGTACTGTTATCAACTCCCATCAGGGGCCGGTTTCAGGCCAAGCCTGCAACCCTCTTGATCCCCATTGATTTTTCCTTTCCTTTTCACGGTGGAGCTTTACGGTACTCGGTACCAAAGTGGCTCCTTTTCCTTAATTGATGTGGGGAGTGATTTTCACTGCCTGCGTAGTTTTTTCTTTATTTTTTTGATGAGCTTACCATTCTTAAGCTGGTAATAGAACCTGCCTGGTCGTCTCATTCTGCCTATTTGTGATGCCCAACTTGATGCTTCTAGACAGGCGCCTGCTGCATTGCTTCTGATTTCTAGAAATGAGCGTATGCCGATTAATGTACCACGGTATTTCCATCTTGATCTGTCCAAACATGTTATGCGCAATATAAGTACCTAGATTCCGCTTGCGTGCGCATACTTTGAAAGTTGAGGCAGCAGCGTGGCTTGAAGATGGTTCTTGCGTATGTGACCAATGTCCTGGTGAAGATGAACATGTTCAGAACGAGGTGCATGCTCTTTTAATTTGCCAAGACCATCGAGTTTGTGAGCTGAGGAAACACCTTTCCTTCCTGTTTACATCTTTTTTTGAGGACTTTTCAGCAGCCCAATTTTTTTTGCTGCAACAGGTCAAGAACCAACTTGTTCATGATTTTCTTTCTCAGCAGAACAATAGACTTTTTCTTTTTCTTTCTGAGCTTATGGATTTATTTGTGGCTGGCCGAGACCAGTCAGCAGCCGATCAGCCAAACAACCTGGCTGAAGGTCACCCCCCATTGCAACCATTGTAACCATTGCTTCTGACTTCTAGAGCTGGCTTAACTTTCTTCTGTGGAGCACTAGCACTGCTTCCTTCAGAACTCTCTGTGCTCAGACCAAACTTTTTTCTGCTAGTTCTTAAGCCATACTTGACTCTCCTCTTTTCTCCAGACTAGACCTTTTTTCGTCTCTTTCTCTTACTGATCATAGACGCTTCCCCTTTTGTTTAGATAGGTTTGGTTGCAGGCTTTTTCCCAAGCTTCCGCTGAGATGCCCTTTGAGGCATGCTGGTACATCCAAGGTGTAACAGACGTTTACCTGCCTAGTTTTACAGCTTGCTGCCAAAAATATTAAATCCTCGAAACAGGAAACAGACATCATCATCCTTCTTGCCTAGAACACACAGCCAAATAACAACAACTGCTGTATAGGCTTACAATAGAACAGCATGTTGCTCATGGCGTGGGTGCAAAAAGGCTAATATGAATGCTACACAAGAAACAAAAGGTCTCATCCATCGGAGAGCCCATGGTGACATGCCGATGGGGCGGTGGGGATTGTAGAAGGCGTGTTTGGTAGTAGTTAGAAAAGAGCAGAGACTCCCGCACACGTAGAGCTTCACTCCCAAACTGGCACAGGGCAGAGGGGAGTTTAAACAGGGGGACGTAGGTGATGGAGCATGCAATTGCACGCTACCCCAGCTTGCAGCAGTCAATCCAAAAATCTACTTTCTATTGGCACCGAGTTAAGGAATGCAGATCAAGCCACTGCATTGGGCGATTTTGCGTATTCTGGAAAGTACGCAGGGTCATACTTAACTAGGTCCTCCACCTCCTTGCGCCCAATGGACTTGCAGGTAAATATGAGGCTGAGCATGGTTCCGGTCCAGAGCCCCGCAAAGAAGTGGTAGCGTGGGTTCCCCCAAATCTACGAGTGCAAAACAGGGGGAGATTAATGACTGGTGCTGAATGGGAATGCTGGAGTTATATTAGATATAAGTATACCGTACATTAAGTATATCACCCCTAATTATTGTTTTTTGGAGGGGTCAGTGACATATACTCGTGAAACGGTGGTAAATTATATAATTATGTAGCCCCATCCCTTAATCATGCTGGCTGTGTCATCACTACCAGCGGAGTCTTTTCTGTTCTTTTTCTATATAACTATTTCTAGGGGGAGCGGTTCAGGTTTTTAGCGGAAAATATTTATTGTTCGAGGTAACGAGCGGAGAGGATGCCCCCCGCTCCGCCTGCCCCTTCCCCCCCAAACCCCGCCCGCCTGCAGTAGGCAAGAGCGGACCGGGATGAGCGAGAGGCAAAGGAGCGCAAGAACAAGAGGTAGCCATGCAGAACTCACAAATTTAGTTTGCCCCCTGAGGATTGTACAGTTAGCATTTTGTGATTATGCAACTAATGAAGTTGACAGGGATGCAAGCACGCTCTTTTTAATGAGAGCAATTCTGCTGACTTTTTTTTAATTGGGGGGGCAATTGCAATGGTGTGTGCTGTGATTTGGCTGAAGACAGGATTTTACACAGGGGACGTTGCAACTTTAAAGGAGGGCAAGGTGCAAGGCAAAAAGTGCGTACCGGGAAGGAGCGCGGGGCTGGAACTTGAGGGTTTATGAGCACGCGGCGAATGATGGGATCTTTATCCAACGGGCTGAAGAGATTGTGTTGGGGCTGCGAGTGGTGTGTTGTAGTAAGGGAAAGGGAAAGGGAAAGGGAGGGTGAGGAGAGGAACGGCGGTTTTTATGTGCACGTTCAATAACACCCTTAAAAACCCTGGCTGAGGCCTGAAATCTAGGATACGTCATGCTTTACTGAGCCAAAGCAAGCAAACTCCTCTTGAACTTTTAATGAAAGACTAAGTTAGCGCTAATAAGCCCACCAATCAAAGGATAGCACAGAAAACCGACCAGTATTGCCATTGCAAGTGTGTGTATTTGTGTGTTAGAGGCACGAGTGCTGTTGCTTGTCAACCCGTGCATTTCGTGTGTTTGAGTGTGTATGTGTGTGTGTGTGTGTGTGTGTGAGTGAGTGAGTGAGTGAGAGAGAGAGAGAGAGAGAGAGAGAGAGAGAGAGAGAGAGAGAGAGAGAGATGAGCACGTGCATGTATGTGTGTGTGTGTGTGTGTGCATGCGAGAGCGCGTGCATGTGTATGCGTGTGAGTATGTACGTGCATGTGAGTGTGCGCATGTGTATATGTGTGCGAGATTATGTTGTTATGCGCGTGCATGATAACAACTCATGCCTGATCCCGATGATCGTGCGTGTTCATTCACAGAACAGGATGGTGCAGCAGCAGAAAGACCGTTGCTGGGTAGGCATCCCTCTCACCTTGTCATACCTGCACATGAGTAGACATATGGATGAGTACAGGAGGGAGAACGTAAAGGCAGAAAAACAGGATGCACAAGTGCACACAAATGTCACGCCCACTGATTGCAGCACTCCCTCACAAAGGAAGTACGAAACTCACATGTAGTCCCGGCCCACGACTGGTGGCCTCCATGTGTTTGCAGCATCGCCCGCAGGAGGGCTGGAAGGGAGGGTGAGCAACAGGGGTGTTAACACAAGGGAGTTGCAGGTGTGCTTCATCACAGGACAACTGTTCAGCAGCAGGGGACACTGCAATGCTCACGTCGGCTTGGGGGACCTCCAATCTATGTAGTCCGCCAGCGTCTTCATTTTCTAATTTTCAAGCACTGAATTTTTATTATCTCCTGGATTAGAAAGTGGCAATAAAACAGGAAATGTTAATCTAGCATTCATGGCATCCCGCCAAGTGAAGAAGCTACTGCAGAGGGAGAGAGAGGAGGAGCTGAGACAGCAAGGCACACAAAATGAAAGCGAGGACGGGTGTTCTGATGAGGAGCAAGGCGAAAAAACCAAGTTCAACCCATTCTCGCTCTTGGTGCGGTTTAATGGGGCACACACCCACGCGCACACACACATATATGCGCGCACCACACACACACACACACACACACACACACACACACACACAGGCGTACACAAACGCACGCACACACACACACACACACACACACACACACACACACACACACACACACACACACACACACACTCACAGGTATACACAAACACGCATAAACACACACACTCACTCACAGGTATACAAAAACACGCACAAACACACACACACACACGCAAACACACACACACACACGCACACGCACAGGCACATATACACACACATAATGACACACATGCTCTCACGCACGGCTCACAAACTCGCACTCACACACAAGCGCACGCACCGCGCACATTCGCACAGGCTTGCACTCGCATTGACACACACACACGCGTGCACACATACACACACAGACACACAGATGTACACAAACATACAACCTGCAAACAAATTCTACTTGCGTACAGACCCAGTCAGATGTGGAGGCAGTTGGCACCGAGGATGAGGAAGAAGAGGATGAAGAGGGCAAGCAGTCCCCTGCTGCAGCAGCACCGGCTTTCAGCGGCAGCGGGTCCAAAAAGGGCGGGGGAGGCCCTCATAAGCAGCAGCAGCAGCAGCAGCTGCAGAAGAGCAAGAAGAAGGGAAAGGGAGGGGGGAAAAAGGGGGGTGAGGATGACATAGATATTCTGCTGAAGCAGCTATGCATGGCGGACACGGCTAAGGTGAGGCACATTTGATCTTGCACAGTTTGTGCGCAACCAAGTGTTTTTTAAGGTTGAATTTGAGTAGCACTGTGTTTGGGAGCCGGCAGTGACAAAGAACTAGCTCCAGCAACCGGAGAAAGGAGAGGGAATGGCGTTGCAAAACCTTGACTTTAGGGGCTTTGGTGAGGGGCTTTGGTGAGGGGTATTTTGTAGCATTTAGGGTAAAGCAAAGGCTTTCTTCAGCATGTCTACAGAGCATGTCTGCAGGTAAAGCCGGGCTTTAAAAGCCCCCTGCTCATCCTTCACTGTCCTGCCTCATCTGTTGGGTCCTATAAATGTTCGTAGTAGGCTTGTAGCACAAAACGGCTCAAGACCATGTCGAGCGGTAATTCACAAAGTAATGACGAACCCTCACAATTATGTGGGCACGCACAACACACAATCGCGCATACACACACACGTACACAAATGCGCATACACGTACGTGAGCATGCTCAGGCAGGAGCGGCTGCTGGATCAACTGCGCAAGGTGGCAGAGTTGTGGCAGCGCCCAAGAGCTTAGAAGTGCTTGGTGTGGATGTGCGGGCGCTGCGGGGAGACGACGAGGTGGTTCTTGTTGAAGATCTACTTGATCAATTTATCAATTCACAATTCATGTATCGTATGTGTGCACTTATGTGTTCAAGGAGCGTGAGTTGCGTGGTGTGCCAGGTGCCAAGTTATGATAAAGGTTGCGCTTTCTGCTTTATGAACTTGTATGAGAATGCTGGTGTGCTTGGCTCCTCTGTGTGTGTTTGTGTGTGTCAGCATCAACAACAGCCGCAGTTTGTGTGTGTCAGCATCAACAACAGTCGCAGTTTGTGTGTGTCAGCATCAACAACAGTCGCGGATTCCCATCTAACTATACACTTAAGTGTAACAGCAGGACTGACTTGCCTGAAATGCTTTCAGCTATGTGAAGGTGGTATTTATTTGCTCAATAGACAAGGGCTCGGTCAGAGGGGAACCTCAAAGCCAAAATGACCTTTACACGCTTCCCCAGCCACTATACTTGCTGTGCATGTTCCCACCCTGCATGCTGCAGCTTGTGGCACACAACGTTTTTCATGTATACATCCTTACAACGTCTGTACATGCAAACACATGCATACATGCATCACATGCATATAAACACACAAACGCACGTGCAGCTGCGTCGCATTTTTGGGGCCTCTGTCATTGCCTCGGTGGATCGGGAGGATGTAGCAGAAAACACACGCCGCCACGGCCGCAGCACTCAGGTGTGTGAATGTGTATATCTGTGCATGTGTGTTTGTGCATGTGTGTGTGCGTATGCGTGTGCGTACGCATTTTTTGTGGAGAGGGCTGCATATGCGTAATAAATTATGAAAATGGGCTTGACGCACACGGCTGTGTAGGTTCAAAGTTTATGAAGCTGTAGTTCCTTTATTTGTGTATATGGGGTGATGCATGATAGAGTCAATGCTGCATGCATCAAGAAGTCAGGGATTGTGCTCTAATCGTGACTGCTCTCACACACATGTGCGGTGCTCCCTGAATTTTGTCGTATGCATAGCTTGTGTATGCACTGCAGACCATGCACGTAAATACAACCTTCCTGTTCCTCACTCGCTAACTTGCATACTTATAAATAAAGCAATCTAGAAAGTAAAGACGCAGGCGGCGCAAACTGCTCCACATGAATTAAGGGGAGAGAAAAGAGAAACATTTTTTTGGTACAGGGCACCTTGCAGCTCCTTCACGTTAACAGGGAAGAAGAGGTTCCAACTTGCTTGTGACAGGTCATGTGAATTCCCTGGGGCTTGCTCGTTTTACCTAGGCCTGTTGGGTTTGAATGCACTGTTTCATCTCACACAAAGCGTAAAAGCAAATGTATGTAATAACGTAAGTGATTCGCTATGAAAACGTACTGAAGTATAGCCATAGAGCATTTTTTACATGTCATCCTTGGTCGCCTCGGGCCTCTGCCCTGTTTCAATGAGAAGTGCAGGGGAAAATATGAGTTGGTTTACTAAACGCCATGCAGAATGTTCGGTGCACATGTGTTCTATTCACACAGTGTGCTTCTGCCTTGGCAATGTGTGCTTCTACCTTGGTGCAAAATGTGTTTTTTCACACAGTGTGCTTCTATTTTGCCCCGGCAGATACTAAGTGCACGCATTTTAATTCAACCCCGCGAATATTTGTACTTTTTTTGCCTGCGTGTGCGCCTTTGACCACAGCGTGCCTCTGCCCTGTCTCGACGAGTCATGCGGAAAGGCCTACTCGTGTCCCCAAAGGTGTGTGGAAATTACTGTTTCAGGCTGCTCCCTATTCACAAAGAAGCATGCGTAGATGTGTGCGTCTGTTTGTTTTGTGTACGTGTGAGTGTGTGAGTGTGTGAGTTTGCGTCGCCAAATTACTTGCCTCACAACACGGCACCGACCCGTCTCTAATTTTTTAACAAATTTTGACAGAGGACAGACAAAGAAGGGGTGGGTGCGCGCGGTCCATGCCGTAATGACTTGAAATGCTCTTGATGGTAGTGCATGAGTGTCGGCTTGGCAGATTTTACAACTGATCTTGCAAGTATGTAAAGCAGGTCGTCACTCCAGCCAAAAGGGCCGTTTACCGCTGATTAACACAAGACTGGTGAAAGCAGGGCTTCAAGCTTTCTAATAGCACCCCGCTGTGTCAGACGCACCAGAGACAAAATCACTTGCTCAGCCCAAACTTGTCGCGCAGCAAACATGATGTCCCCAATTCGGCATTACTTATAAGACCACTGCTTGGCACGCACGAGTGGAAACAGCAGGGCGACAGCCACAAGGATGGTTTGCAGCACTTCCAGCTTTCAGTATGCGCCACGTCACTCGTTTTTTGCGTGCAAAGAGACTGTGCGCAAGGATGGATGCGTGCATGTCTGGCATCTGCACAAGCTTTTAAACTACAGCTTGTACATTAAGGTGTGTAATCTGAGGCATCCACACAGGCTTTAGCACTACAGCTTGTACACTAACGTGTGTAAACAGGAGCACTGGCCCCTGCTGGACACGGGAGCCATGGGCATGCAGAGCAATGGCTGGAAGGACGGCGTGCAGCACTTCCAGTACACCTGGAGCGCTGGGTATCGGTACACGCAGAAAGACTTTGAGCGGTGCCAGGCCACGTACGACCCAAATGCTGTGGCCGCCCTGCTGCAGCGCGCTCCGTGAGTTTGTCGGCACAAAGTAGTGAGCGTTTTTGTATGCAGCAGTGTTTTATGTAGTCGAAGCCAACACTTGTCCCACTCTGCTGCAGCGTGTTGGATGAATGCCTCGCTTCTGGATTTGTTGTTAGATTTCTTGGCTGATGATCAGCTGCCTAACTGTGTTGCAGCGTGCTCTGTGAGTGATTAATAATGATATAATAAGGCCACAAAATAATGCTAGATACGCCTTGTTGCTGCCGGCCTCAATCCAGCAGTAAACCTTTTTAAAGCACACACACACCAGGAGGGCGTTTTTTTATTGTTTTTGGACGACACGTGTACTTTTTGGGGTGGACACCCCTGAGGGACCACCCAACCCCAAAACCCCCCTTCCAGTGCCCCCACCAGACAAAAAAGGGTACCATTCTGCTCCTTTTTGAATTCTGCATCCATCTGTATACTCATCAAGACCTGAAACAATAATGCCGCAGAGTTATGGGGCAATAACTGAAATACGAACGTCCATGCACACATGACTTACCAGGCACCCACAACTGGCTTGCACAGCCCCACATTGCTTTCATTTTTTCAAAATTCCACTGACTATCTCATGCTGGCACAATTCTGGAATCTTGGAGTGAAATGCTGCTCCATTGGTTTGACTCATTCCGCGGCCTGCACCCGAGCGCGTGTGCCTCCGACATTTGGACATGTCCACAGACCCCCCCCCTTAACCCAATTGCTCAAAAAGGGTGCGAATCGACTGGGCTTGAGCTCAAGATTCCGACGATATAATAACAATTTCGTGGAAATGGCCTAGAAAAAAGCTGAAGACCCCCCCCCAAAACCTAATACCACATCGGGGGACCACCCCACCCCTCCCCCTCCCAGATTCGACTCGTTTATATACCAATCAATAGCTCTCGCCGTCAGGATTACGCATATATAATTATTATTCGATTTGACACGTGTCGTCCAAAAGTTATGCTTCCTACACCCTCCTGCACACACAATAAGTGTATTTTGACCCACCTTAGAGCATGCACGGTGCGGGGAAGCCTTTTCATCCTAGCTGCCGTTTCATTGTGAAATGCTATTGGGATGCCAACATCTAAGCTTTAAGAAGAAAGTGTCTGTCACAATGTTACTAGCCAGTCAATCTTTTGCCGTTCTCACAAAATGGCACACATTACTCACAAATATGTGGTTGCACATACACATGCACACGCGATGCATACCACAGAAGCGCTCCCAATGGAGAGACTTGGCACATTTGTAGGAAAATGCAGTGCAAGAAAACGCTACCAGCTTTTTGACTTGCCCTGCGTGACAAAGGGTCAGAATTTTTTGCGCTCCTATGTTACATATCCTGCATAGCATGATGGCGCATACTGAGGAGCCTAGTAATTGGGAACACAAACACGTGCACATGACAAAGTGTAGTAAATCATGCTGGCGTACATTGCTTCTTGCAGGTACCACGTGGACTCCCTGCTCACCATGTATGACCTGTACCGCAACCTAGGGGAGAACCAGTACGCAGAGGTGATCGAAAGGCTGGCTTTAGGGTTGGCCAGAACCGTATACACACACCGTATATGACCGTATATCTGGTGACTTCCCTGCCAAAAATACCGTATAAATACCGTATATATGTGGTTCTGGCCAACCCTACCTGGCGTATAGAACTCACACATGCATAATTCAGGTATATGGAAGATGTTGCACCCATATGGATGATGTCGCAGACTTGACTAGAATCAAGTTTACACATGTCAATGCGATCTAACATGGCATGTATATACGCATTCTAACAAGGCTAGCTTATGCCCACCTGTAAGCTTTAGGATGCCATCAGGCTTGGTGGGTTTAATTGAGGTCGAGTTGCCCTGTTAAGGGCACACAGACACAAGAGGTGCGCAACTTGTCAGTGCTTTGTGCCACAGATTGGGTATTTTGCGAAGGCAGTTTTCCTTTTTGTGTCTGTTGTTGATCTGATAGCGCTAGACAGGTGACATGGAACGTGAGGGCATAAAAGCACCGGTACTGACACACATTCATGTCTACTCTCTAGGCAGCTACCAACACAGCTACTAAAATGTACTCAAACTCTTACTGCAGGAGACGCTGGCGCGCGCGCTGTATGCTTTAGGTGCGTCACATTAAATGCTTCATGCTCTAGGTGCACACTTGTATGCTGTAGGAGCGTGTATGCTTTAGGTGCGTGACATTAGTATTAGGTGCGCTGTGACATTGCTTATAGGTGCGTGCCATTATTTTTATTTGCGCTGTATGCTTTAGGTGCGTGGCATTTTTGCTTAATCAAATCAATTGTAGACTGTATCAAAGGGGGACAACTTTCCAGAATCAAGTATTTTACTAAGAGCCTTTACAACCGAAGGTGCACTCTTTTTGAGTGAAGCATCAGCCAGAGCAACTGCTTTTGTCGTTGCCTTATTGCTTACCGCATGGCGCCCACCAGCCTGAAATAAAGAAAAGGGATGTAAAATAAGTGGCACGTAGCGAAGGAGGCAGAACAAAACGACTCTGTCCGTGTCTGCCCTTTTGTGCTGTCCCTCAGAGATGGCGTGGCACCCTGCCATTGACATCCGCTCTGCCAACTGCCGCCTCGACTTCCAGGTAAGAGGTTGTGACGCACACCAATTTTTTGAGCAACAGCACCGATACATCTGATTTAAGTGCGCAATGTGCACTGTCCCTTTAGTGCATTGTACATCTTACCTACCACTTGGTCTCATCCTGCACGCAACGCTTCCGTACCACACTAAACAACAGATGATACCCCATTCAATAGGAGTCCTGCAATTTGCGTGGCATGGCATTTTGACAGGCTTATATGCACAGTATTTAAGTATGCCTTGCAGTGTGTGTGTGTGTGTGTGTGTGTGTGTGTGTGTCCAAGACAAAACATGGAGGATTGAGCGTGTAAAAGCACGTTGTGGACAAATGTGCAGCAATATGCAACAATATGCAACGATAAGTAACAACGTTGTGGGCAAATGTGCAAGGTGGAGGAAATTATCAAAGGCATCATACTCAAATGTACTAGAACAAATACTCAAATACTTGAACTTGCATTCAACAGGTGCCTGAGAACCGCGCGCTGTTTATTACGCTCTTCAGGCACGTGCAGGTATGTAGGATGTTGGCCTTACCTGTGGGGACCATCAGTGTTACCCTCCTGTGTGTGTTGTACCACCATGGTATTGTTCTACTGCATTTACCGCACTGCAATATAGCGTGACAAAGCACTTGTAGTTACCGTTTCATTTCTTATGTTGATCTACAGCAGAATGTGGTGCAGCGAGCTGTATTAAACATGTCTTGTGAGCGTGCATGTCTTTTATGCATGTGGGTGCATGTTTTTATGTATTATACGTACCTATGCAAATTGCATCAAGATGCTGCGCTATGCTTTGGCGTTCAAATGGGAAACATATTGCACGTGCACAACCCGTCACCCTGCATGATGTGATGGAATGAATACCTCTCCTGCGCTGGCTCTTCCTTTTTCTTTCAGTGTGCATTACAGCTGCTGCTGCTGCCACAACCACAGCTGCAGTTATGTGCTGTAATTACAGTTTTTGGTGCCTTTGCTGGCTTGCCAGTTCCGTCCTCAAAGCGTAAGTGCATCATGCCTTTTATTATGGATTATGAAGTCATACGCACACAGCGCTGACGCTACTGATGGCTCAGACACTCAGTCGTGCACGCTTGCCCAATTCCGCCCTCAAAGAGTGCAAACCAATAATTATCAAGTTGCATGCACACAGCATTGACATTGCTTGCGTGTGCAGGCTCTCAGTCGTGCAGGCTGCCACAAAACTGCGTTGGAGTGTTGCAAGCTGCTTCTGGCCTTAGAGCCTGCAGATCCCATGGGGGCAACATGCCTTCTGGACTACCTTGCACTCAGGGCAGGTGTGTGTATAGATGCGTGCTTGTTCAAATACTTGCGTGGGTGTCTGTGGGTATGCGTGTGTGTGTGTACACGTGTGAGCATGTATTATTGTTTGTAAAAATTCGTGAATATACGTCAAGTGTCTGCGAGCTAGCATGTCTGTGTCTTGTTTGTGTGTGCACCAATGCATTAGCAAGCGTACGCATCATCACCGCACTGCATGCCCCTCCTGGTGTATTTACACACATATATAAACACATTCACAGATGTACACACACATACATACGTGCGCGTACATAACTCGTACGCAATGCACACAATCAACACTGCTTGCAGAGAGCTATGCGTACTTGCGTGACTTTGCCCAGCACTTTGACGGTGACCAGTCACTCTCCATTCGCCCCAACTACTCATTCAGCCTCGCCCTTGCAGCCCTGAGAAGGCAGCAGCAGCAGCAACAGCAGCAGGTAGGGTATGCTGACACAGCAACACACACACTTGCACGTGCTTGTGCACAGGACACACGAGTGTACGACCACTCACTCCTTGTCAGCAGCAGCAGCAGCAGCAGCAGACAAAATAAGCAGCAACGAGTCAAGCAGTAGCAACCTAAACACAACCATGTACAACTCCTCTTGCGTACATGCACATGCATGCGTACGCAATCTACATGTGACTTACCTTTATGCACACAAACACAATCGTACCGCATGTACAGGAGCGTTTGCAGAAGCAGGCAGCCGCAGCAGAGTTGCGTGCAGGAGGTGCTGCACGGAGGGGCGTGGCAGGGGGCAAGGGAGGGAAGACCTTTGGTGGTAGAGGGGGAGGTGCAAAGGGTGGTAATGGAGGGGAAGTAAATGGGGAGGGTAAAGGGGGTGAGGACGATAGAGGGGTGAATAGGGGGGGTGAAGTGGAGGAGCAATCAGCGCTGCAGCTCATGCAGTCTGCTGTCATGCTGCACCCATCGGTGATACCACGGTTACATAGGTGAGAATGAGAGAGGGAGAGAGGGAGGGAGAGAGGGAGGGGGAGAGAGAGAGAGAGAGAGAGAGAGAGAGAGAGAGAGAGACAGAGAGAGACAGAGAGAGACAGAGAGAGACAGAGAGAGAGAGAGAGAAGAGTGGACGTCGGGCTCGGTGATCTATGTTTGGAGCAGAAGATACTTCAACCATTGATAATTCTCTGGTTGCATTGGCACAGGGAGGCAGAAATGGGACAAAGGGCATTGGTGGCTTCCATCTTTTTCGGAGGACAAAAGGATGCTGCTTGCTCTTTCCTCAACTCCTACCTTTTAGCTTGCCCATTTTGCCCTACTCTTGCGACGTGACATGGTACACAGGGAAGTCACTGGAAATGCTCTTTTCCCTGAAGTCCCCATAGTCCCTACTTGAGTACAGCAAATGCCTGCAGCGTTAAAATCGTGTGTGCAGCTGGCTGATGGAAGTGGGCCCAGTGGAACACTATATAACTGGCGACCCACACCCCTAGCCAGATTCTGCAGAACAAACAACGCCTGCACTCACGTCACCACTTAAACTGTGCCAATGAATGCAGTAAGCTGGTGGAAAAGGGATCAGGCAGGGAGCCTCACTGGGGCCCTCTGCTCCTGAGGCCTCTTTTCACAAAGCCCCATGACGCCGCTAGCGCATCACTGCAACACTTGGTGAGTTGTGTCAGCACTCAGGCAATGTGGGTGCTCTACTTAGCTGGCCTCTATGTATTGATCTGAGTTCCATACACTCTGCTCCAGCTCCATTTGCTTCTGGTTGCTTGCTTTCTTGAAAAGCTTTGCCTGGAAGGGTGTGTGCCTGCAGGTTTCAGTGTCAGTGTCAGTGTCAGTGTCAGTGTCAGTGTCAGTGTCAGTGTGCAGTGCATCTAGCCAGGTGCATTGCTCATTGCTCTACGTTCATGTAAGCAGTGGTCTGCATTTACGTAAAAGGTCCATGAATGAATTGCCAGCTAAGCATGTACGAAGAGTGCGTCACTCACTGTGTGGCTGATTGGACGCACGTGGGTGTTTGCCTGTGTGAGCTTTGCTTCAGGGACACGAAGTGTAGCTCTTCATAGTTCAGCCCTACAGTAACATAGACTGTCAATATAAGCATTGTACATAGCAGCAGCAGCAGCAACAAGACCAGCAACGGCAGTACGTTTTCTGACGTCACTACCATGCCTCTCCCTCTCCCTCTCCCTCTCCCTCTCCCTCTCTCTTTCTCACTATCTCTCTCTCCCTCTCTCTCTCCCTCTCTCGCTCTCTCTTTCTCTCTCTCTCTCTCTCTCTCTCTCTCTCTCTCTCTTTCTCTCTCTGTGTGTGTGTTTCTCTGTTCCTTTCTTTGCACGTGCATCTCCACACACCTCCACGTATTGTGAACTTGTGGAGTGCTTGTCATGATAGAGGGCAAGGCAGCACCTTCATCTATTATTTTAACGTATGCGTGCGAGGATGCATGTACGCCCACACTAACACACGTCTTATCTAATGGACATTTTTGCTCTGCACACACATACACACACACATTCACACACACACACACACATTCACACACACACACATATCAGATGCACACACTATATACACAATGCAGAATAACAATGATGATGGAGACTGTGCCGACCCCACGTCAGAGCTATCACAGATAGTCAACGGTGCATCCGACACGTGCGTGCGTGTGTGTGTGTACGAGTATCTATGTTGGGCAGTGTTGTGCTTGCTGGCAAGGACACTGTGGGAATGGGGGTTAAAATATAATGCTGTAACGGGTGACTGTAGTTTTTTAAAGCAGTCCAGCCTCAATACTCGGTCCTAGCATGTTCAAGCAGAGTGCCTAGATTCTAGGCGTGTTTTGCTGAGCATTGCTGGAATTGCTGTTCCCACAATCCAAGTGGTTTGACAGCAGGACTCAAAAACAAGCCAATCTGATGTTTCTCCTTGTGCAGGGATAAGTTCTTGGAACTAGGCAACTCAACTCTGGCGAGTTTGATGGAAGGCAGCTCTTACTGCATCACCCTGAAAGTGACCAACTTTTTGGGTAATGTGTCCGACTCCGTAACTCACGTCATCTCAAAGCAGGCAAGTCTCAAGAGTGATTGGCCTGGCCTTTTTCCATTGCGCTCTGCTTTCCAATGATGCTTAAGCACATGTGCACGCGCGCACACACACACACACACACATATACACACACATACACACACACACACTTGTAAACTTCACACACTTGTGCATCCGCAGTCGGCAGAGTCAGGCACCCCTGTGGTCACTGCCTCGTCGCCTGATTCCTCCACCATCGCTTCTGGCCTGACTCTGGATGGATCTGTGTCTTCATCTTCCGTGTGTGTGGGCGATGTGGTGAGTGTGTCTCTCGGGTGTTATGCGTTTGTTGTGTGGATGTGAGCGCCGATCGCTGTGTGCATGCGAGCGCTGATGGATGCAGGCAATCCTTGCCCGTGCTGCCATTCTTCAGGCGCTATCCACACGGGTATACGTTGTGCCTGCAGGCCTTGCAAACCGTGATTTTTAATCGCGCATGTGCAGTGGCTCCTTCACAGACGCTGATGACAAAAGCACCCAACTTTTGCTGCCACACTCATTGCTGTGCTCGTGTCCTCACAGGCTGGGTACAAGTGGGAGTGCGTCTCAGCAGGTTCTGAAGTCTGTAGCCACACACATTGCTGTGCGAGTCTGTAGCCACACTCAATTGCTGTGCTCGTGTCCTTGCAGGCTGAGTACAAGTGGGTGTCCGTCTCAGCAGGTTCTGAAGTCTGTAGCCACACACATTGCTGTGCTCGTGTCCTCGCAGGCTGAGTACAAGTGGGAGTGTGTTTCTGCAAACTCTGGAGCCTGTAGCCTCCTAGAGAACGACGACTACCAAACCTCAGTGGTGCGCGAGCTCAAGTCGTCTGACTTCATCGGAGCAGAAATCAGAGCTGGTACCAAACTGATGTTCAAGCTGTACGCCAGGTTTCAAAACAGCACCCAGGAATCCTCCGTCACTGAGGTATGGGCTGCCTTTAGCTCTGTGTGTGCTCGCTTGAGGCATGAATACATGTTTGCAGGCGCACACACTCATGCACGCACACTCACACACAATCTGTTACTTCTGTAACCATAAATTGAGATACGCACACACGCACACGCACACACATACACACACTCGCATGCACAGTCTGTCACCATGCAAGGAGACTCCATGAATGCGCGCTTCACACGCGACAGTACCTCGGGTGCTGTGTCACGTGGAGAAGGCAGCATGCTCACTCTGGATGCCAGTTCCAGCGAGGACCCTAGTGACCCCAGCAATGCAATTCAGGCGATGAGGTGGGTGTGGGTGTGGGTTTGAGTGTCCGTTGTGGATTTGGATGGGTGTGGGTAGGTGCATTTTTGCGTGGTGCCATCGTAGCGCAAGCGAATTCTTTTCCACACGTCAATTGTCTCGCTCTGAAGTGCACAAACAAAGTGCGTGCGGCAGAGCCTCTCACATGCACGCTGGTACACATCTTTCTTCGTCCTGGTCACTTTTGCATAACACCTAGGTTCTCACTTTTGCATAACACCTAGGTTCTCACTTTTGCATTACACCTAGGTACTCACTTTTGCATTACACCTAGGTACTCCTTCTCTTGCACCCGCCCTGACGGCATTTCCGAGTGCTTCAAGCGTGAGGATAACGAGTTTTACACTGGCGTTGTCAGGGGCGGAAATGTTTGGGAACTGGAAGCTGATAAGGTGCGGGTGGGGGCAGGAGAAGAATGTGCAAGCAAGCGTTATTTGTAGGGTTGACCCAAACCGTATAAGTATATATACGTATGTATAAATAAAATTTCCCCGTACCCGTATACGTATACACTGTATGTAAATTTTAGCCGGCGTATATATGCGGTTTTTCCGTGTATATACGTATATATACGGTCTAAATGAGTGGTCAAAAAGTGACCTTCCACTGGCCTTCGAGACAACAAAAATCCAAAGCCCTGCATCCGGGCATTTATCAATTGTTATTGTGGTATTGAACAGCCGTGTCCCGTGGAAGGGAATCCGTTATGGCCCAACAGCAGCCAGTGGTTCGACAGCAAGGGGTTAAGAAGCAGCAGCACCAGGAGCACCAGAAATTGAGTATTAGCAGTGCATGCAAGCCAACCCCACTGAAGGTTTCCAGGGCAGAGATGATTCAGGAACAGGAACAACACACGCACACTCTTCACGCATATGTGCATGCACCCACCCCCGCATGCGCGCACATCGGCATTCACGCACCCCTGCACAAACCTGTGTGCACAGATGCACACACAAAAACAAACGTACGTGCGAAAAGGTACATGCACGCGCATTTACACATGTACGCACACGCACACATACACGCATGCATGTACGAACCTCAGCACGCACGCAAATGTATACGCACATGCACGCACATACGCATACATACAACCATAAGCGCTCACACATATTCGCGCACACATAAAAAGCACACGCACACACACACGTGTAAGCATGCACACACACGCACGCGTGTGCATGCACGCGCGCATGCATACAATCATAAGCAAGCACGCGCAAATGTAAGCATGCACACGCACACGCACACGTAAGCATGCACACACACTCGCACACGTAAGCATGCACACGTACATGCAAGCATGCACACACACGCACAAGTACACGCGAGCATGCACGTATCCCAGCACGCGTGCAAATACAGACGCACGCACAACAACACGCATGCATGCATGTACCTCTTTTCACACACACAAACGCACACATACACAAACAGGGTAATTTGATGGGGCAGGGGAAAAAGAGGGGTCTCGTGACAGTGACCGTGTATGCCTGTGTGACTTGGCCTCTATGGGCAAGCATAGCTTCCCAACCTTTGATATTTTGGCACAACTTAATTGGGTACGTTTATACAGCTCTTCAAGAGCTACAAAATGACCCCCCTAAAAATATATTATGAGAAAGTCGAAATTTCAAATATATTGGTTTATACAGAAAATATGTATTTACACGGTTTATACGGCGTATATATACGTAGACGGAAATCCCATATACGGTTTGGGCCAACTAGTTATTTGTGTGTGTGTGTGCATGTGCGTGTGCGTGCATGTGTGTATGCGCGTGTGACTACAGCACAAAAACACAACACCAAATCGCAGTGCATCGCAACGCGTGTAGCGCATGCATGGTAGCAAAGAACGGTGCACAAACACCAGCTGGTGTTGTTCAGAGCATGGCTGATGGCTGCGCATGAATCTGACGCATAATGGTGAAGTGGGCCTTTGTATTTGAGGCTTCCCACCCGCAACACGGTTACAAATGATCATGCTCTTGAGAGGGGGCAAACTAACTGCCAGCATTTGCTGTGTGCATGGTAACAGCGAATCCCATTTAACACATTCATACACACCTGCACACAGTTTGTTGATGTGGAAGAGGGCGAGGACGAGGACTTCATTCTGTCTGTGGTCATAAGGAAGGGCTCTGGGGTTAACTTGCGAGAGGCCACCACCACCAGGGTCGTGAGGCTCTTTCCTGAGGAAGTGGTGCGTGGAGAGGCGTAGTACCAGACTGGAGCGTTAGGTCGCACACAGAGCCTGCGTACCATAGTCATGGCACTCAATCGACCCTTAGGTTGCACAGGCACAGACAGAGGTTTAGGTAGAGCGCACGCACACACACACACACACACTCACTCACACATGCTCACACACACACCTCTTACCCAGCTGGGCTTCAGCAGCGCGCATGCATTTTTTGAACCCTCCACTGCTTGAGTGTGTTGGCTTGTCTAGTTTCATAGGCAGCAGCCTCTGCCTATGTGCTTAGTTCTCTGCATGTGGAGATGTGCTGCATCTGCTCCATGTCATGATTGGCACGCTCTCTCTCTCTCTCTCACTCTCTCACTCTCTCACTCTCTCACTCTCTCATTCTCACTCACTCACTCACTCACTCACTCACTCTCTCTCTCTCTCTCTCTCTCTCTCTCCCTCTCTCTCACTCTCTCTCTCAGCGCATTGGTAAGGCATTACAATAGAACAAACACTGTTGCATGAGATCGTGATAGGCGTGGGATCAGACACAAAGTCAGAAACAAACATGTCGTGTTTGTGTGTGGGTGTCTTTCTGCTGTGCAGACATTCGTGAGCGCGCAAATATTCCAAGACTGTGGGGACGATGGCTGCCCATCCCTCACCCTGTCCAGCGAGGAGGTGTGTGTTGTCTTCATAGAGGCCCTTGGAGGACTACAACCACTGCCACCACCATTACCCTAGTGATTGCAAATTCAAACTTGAGGGTGCAACACCTTGATTTAAAGCAATGACGCTTCGTTGAACGTGTGTGTGACCTCTCTCTTCCCCTTTTTGGTCGCAGCTGTCCTTCAATGTTGACATCGGAAACGCTGACGAATTGACAGACGACGAGCCCTCGTACAAGTGAGTCTGCTTTCAAGAGTCATCTCGTCAGCTCGCACGAGCCAGCCAGTTTGCTTACATCATAGCCACGTAACAAACACGGCTCCTGTTTTGTGTTTCAGGAACGGATGAACACACACACAATTGCCCCCTCCCGCACGCTTGCAGGTGGATGGTAGATGGCCAGACCGTTTTGCAAAGGCACTTGCTGCAAGAAGGGGATTCAGACCCAGATGCAGAGGTCAATGCAGCATCCATCACACTCAACAGCTTTAAGGACAGCGACGACAGTAGCATCATCCCAAGGTGAGACCTCAAGTTACACAGACGTCGATGCGGACGGTAACAGCTGTACTCTAAAGAGTAAAGTTTTAGTGCTGTGGCGTGCTTTGTTTGCAGCCTTGCTGCAGGCAGAAACGTGTGTATTCGGATGCTGTGGCGTGCTTTATTTGCAGCCTTGCTGCAGGCAGAAACGTGTGTATTCGGATGCTGTGGCGTGCTTTGGTTGCAGCCTTGCTGCAGGCAGAAATGTGTGTATTCGGATGCTGTGGCGTGCTTTGGTTGCAGCCTTGCTGCAGGCAGAGGCGTGTGTATTCGAATGCTGTGGCGTGCTTTGGTTGCAGCCTTGCTGCAGGCAGAAACGTGTGTATTGGATGCTGTGGCGTGCTTTGGTTGCAGCCTTGCTGCAGGCAGCAACGTGTGTATTCGAATGCTGTGGCGTGCTTTGGTTGCAGCCTTGCTGGAGGGCTACGCGCTACAGAGCGGACGTCATCGTCCCTCTGCGTCACTGTAATGACATGGACAAACCTTTGTCTGCTTGACAGACGTACAAACAGACAAATCCGTTCTTGTACACTCTCACACACACATACACACACATAACGCACATTGTCCCTCTTGTAATGTGCAGTTCCGGATCTATGACCTTGGTCTGTGAGGTTACGGTTGGTGACGCAAGCGGCAAGGCTGAAATCACCCTGGACCTGCAACCGTGAGTTTCAGCCAACAGTGCATGTATCAAGTGCTGGCTTAGTTCGGTCATGGCTTGTGCAGCTAATATGCACAGCTAGGCTTAGTTCATCAACTGACATGCACAGCTAGGCTTAGTTCATCAGCTGATATGCACAGCTAGGCTTAGTTCAGTCATGGCTTGTGCAGCTGATATGCACAGCTAGGCTTAGTTCATCAGCTGCTATGCACAGCTAGGCTTAGTTCAGTCATGGCTTGTGCAGCTGATATGCACAGCTACAGGCGTGGCTCGTGCAGCTACAGGCACGGCTTGCACAGCTGGAGTGTACCTGGTCTACAGCCATCCCATCAACGAGTTTTGCTGCAATCCATTCCCTCCACACACACGCATGCGCACCAAGCTTTTAGCTGTGCTTTAAGGACTTCCCTTCTCATGCGCGTGCACATACACACACGCAATACACACAAGTGCAACACACACATACAATGCACACACACGCTACACACTCACACGTACAGGCCTCCCTTCTGCAATGCGGACGACAACAACTGCTTGAACCTGCCTGTCACAAGCGCAACTGTTCCCATTGTGTCGTTCCGTGTCGAGGCTCAGGACTTTTCTGGTCCCAACTCTCTGTCCTACGAGTTTGGCTTCATTGAAATCAATGAGGATGGAGAAGAAGTACAGAAGGTGGGTGCATGCGGATGCCTCGTCCTGTGACCTGACCACACACACACACAAACACACACACACACACACACGCACAAACACACACACACGCACACACACACACACGCAATACACACACAGATTGTTCAGCAGGCCGGCTTGGCATCCGCAGCCACCCTGCAAGCATCAAGTGGTGCTGGCAATTACACGGTGTATGCTGTTGCTGTGGACAGGAGCACTGGTATGTGTCACGTCGATAAAAATGATATATATATATATATATACATATAATATATATACAGTAAAAATAGGGCAAGCAATTTCAAGGTGTACGCCATGGCCATGGACAGAAGCCCTGGAACAGGGCATGCAAGGGGATATGTTTCATGAGAATAACACAAAAAGTCAAGGAAAGTTTCTTCAGACTTTCTTGAGCATTGGTTGGGCAGATCAAACTCTCCAATTTCCTTCCTGGGGAAAATCTTTGCATCGAGGGTAAGGGAACTTTTTCCTCTGCACACCTGCTCCAAGGTATAGGAGTGCAGGAACCTAAGAGTGGGGGGGCAAGTATGGTTGTGGGTCGAAAATGAGCGTGCTTGCGTGCACCCAGCATGAGGTAAATTGACTCGTAGGATAAATTCTGTGTGGTGTAAGGCCCTCGCTTCTGCCACAGTGTGAAACACACACTTTGAAATGCTGTGCACCCCTCACACACTGTGCACACACTGTCACACACTGTCACCCACCTTCACTCACTGTCAAACGCTGTGCACCCCTCACACACTGTCACACACTGTGCACCCACTGTCAAACGCTGTGCACCCCTCACCAATAAACTGACCAACGACCAAAGAGCCCGATGCCCAGGGTTGATCAAACAAAACATGTACACTTCAACATAGTGTGTAGCAAAATTTTTAGCAGGGAAAATACCGTACATACCCTCACCGTACACATCCTCACCAAGTGTGTATACAGTTCTTAGCCCGCCCTGGCACTCTTCTAGCACAAGGCTTATGTGACGTGTGTCCCTGGCAACCAGGCGGTTAGTATGCTGGTTGAGCCAACAAATTGTCCACCACACACACGCTTGTGACTCTCTCAGTTTGAATGAGCCCTCTGTTACGTACGTGCACGCTTGTGGCTGTCTCAGATTAAATGAGCCCTCTGTTACGTACGTGCACGCTTGTGGCTGTCTCAGATTAAATGAGCCCTCTGTTACGTACGTGCACGCTTGTGACTCTCAGTTTGAATGAGCCCTCTGTTACGTACATGCACGCTTGTGGCTGTCTCAGTTTGAATGAGCCCCCTGTATGTACGTGCACGCTTGTGGCTGTCTCAGATTAAATGAGCCCTCTGTTACGTACGTGCACGCTTGTGGCTGTCTCAGATTAAATGAGCCCTCTGTTACGTACGTGCACGCTTGTAGCTGTCTCAGTTTGAATGAGCCCTCTGTTACGTACGTGCACGCTTGTGGCTGTCTCAGATTTAATGAGCCCTCTGTTACGTACACGCATCCACAGACGGGCGCAGCGCACCTGCGATATCCATTTTCGAGCTGCTGGAGAATGCCCCTGACGGACAAAATTGCACTGAACAAGAGGATAATTTCAACACAGCTGTTCAAGCAGTTTCAAACAATCAGCCGAGCCCTCAAGCCAACAGGAACACCGGATCCTCTGGACCTGTGGTCAGGGTAGGTCAATCTGGCAACCTAGAAGAACTATAGCCTATAGTAGGTTTGGCCAGACCCATACGTATACACCGTATATAACCGTATATTTGGTGATTTTCCTGCCTTGAATACACCGTTTATACACTGTATATATATGGTGCCGACCCTATCCATAGGTCAATGTCAGGGTTGACCATGATTTAAATGTTTGTACATTGGATACGCAGTACTCTTACTCTTAGCGCAAATATTACCATGCAATCGTATACAGTGAGCGTATACGGCCAACCTTAGACACGGTGCTGACACACCCAGCCTGACAGAAAACAGGGGTGTTCAGGTTTTGCCAGTTAAGCCTGTATGTGTAGGGGATGGCCAGTTAGGCCTGTATGTGTAGGGGATGGCCAGTTAAGCCTGTATGTGTAGGGGATGGTTTTGGTGCTTTCAGTGCCAGTTAAGTCTCCATGTGCAGGGGACAGTGGTCACTTGGGGTGGTGCAACTATTGTCAAGGGGGTTGTTGCAATTAGCTAGGGTTGGCCAGAACCATACATCTATAGGTATGGTGGACATACGGTATTTTTAGCAGGGAAATCACCATACATACAATCATATACAGTGCAGATATACAGTTCTGGCCAACCCTACAAATAGCGACTGACAAGGGAGACTGGGATCAAAATGTCTGCAGGCGCACACCGCCATGGCATGTGCTGCTGGTGTTGCTCCTTTTTAGAAAAAGACTCCGAGCTGCTTCCTACACAATAAAATGTACAAGGCTTTTCCAGTTTGAAAGCACGTAAGAATAAACTTCAGGTACCCCTGAAATGGCTGCGTGCCCTTGTGCGACACCTCTGGCTAGAGTTGTGTGAAAGACAAGTGCGCGTACATTTAAATCAAAACTTGCCAGCTTACACATTCAACCAAGCATGTACGTACACACACGCACCACACAGGGAGCCGGGATCCAGGTTGCCCTCGCAAACCTCAGGTTTCCTGCATGCGAGGACCGAAGACGCCAGCGTTCGTTATTGGCGTCCGACAACAATGTGGAAGACAACTTGATCGAGAACTTGGATGAAGTGCTGAGCGTCCTGAATGATGTGAGTGGCATTATGTGGGGGTGGACGTTTGTGGTGCGTGTGCTCCCGTGCGTGCGTGCATGTGTGCAAGGAGGTAGGGTACACAAGGGTGTTACTTAAGATGAGGGGGAATAACCTTGTGTTTGGTGAGATGGTGAATTGAAACAGTTTTGATGAAGCTTGACGTGGTGATGTGTGGGCATACTAGCTCAGCAGCTTTTGCCTTGTAAAGACTCTTAAGTGTGTACAATTTCTTGACCAGCCTTGCATAGCTTGCATAGAACTGACGATTTGCAGTTGTCTCACTCTCTGTGTTGGCTAATTGGCTGGCGTGATGATAGTGCATTAAGCCGTAGTGTTACCAAGTTACTGTGATTTTTTTGTCACTTGTGAGTGTTGTGCTTGTCAGCTGTGTAGACTGTCAGACATTTAACCCTAACACACATTCCAACACCTCATGCCCTCATTGTTCACACAAAAGAACACACATTCCAACACCTCATGCCCTCATAGTTCACACAAAAGAACACACATTCCAACACCTCATGCCCTCTTACTCACGGTCTGGGTCGAGACGTGGCTAGGACCTCTTTTGGTCTAACTGTGGCATCCTCCACAACGATCCACAGCCTCACAATCTAGTCTGCCCAGGAAGGTGCACAAGTACTGTTGCAGGATGAGCGTGATCCTAATGCTTTTTGTAACCCACAACGATTGTTGCAGGATGAGCGTGCATCCTAATGCTTTGTATAACCCACATCGATTGTTGCAGGATGAGCGTGCATCCGATGCTCTTAACGCGCTCCACACCATCCAAGACGCCGTTCCTGCTGGTTCAGAGCCTAGCAGGAGATTATCTGAACGTGTTTCAAAGGTGTGTGTCTGTCTGTCTGTCTGTGCGTGTGCGTGCATGTATGTGCGTGATTTGCCGTGTGTGTGTGTGTTCCGCCCTGATACCTCACTCGACAGCTCCTTGTGCTAGGTTTGACACTGAAACAAATCATAACACGATCGGTAAAGGGCGCAGTCATCTCCTTATGCAAACAAACATGCATATGTGTTATGCTCGCCTGCACGCAGAAAAACGCAAACGTACATTTAACAGATGCACATACTTCATCCCTCTGCAGATCTCTTACAAGGCTCTGACCATTCTCGATGACGCCGGAACTTCAGACGTGGGCACCAACACCATTAGGCCAGCTCTTCGCGGTCTTGGACTGTGAGTTTGTTTGCATGGACCCTATTTGCAAAAGCGCACATTGGTGTGGGTGCCTGTGGGGATAATTTGTGTATGTGAATGAGAGTGAGTGAGAGAGAGAGAGAGAGAGTGTGTATGTGTGCATATGCTATGCTATGTGTGGGTGCGCACTTGTCCTTGTCATTTAGTGCAATGATTATGCAGCTGCGCGGACGCTGCAAGTAGCTTTCATAGAAAGCTTGTGCCTTCCGCAATGATGCTAATGAATGTGACCCCCATCAATCTGTGTACAGGTCCACAGAGAAGCTGTCAACCGAGTGCAGTGATACAAGCTGTGGCACAGGTGTGTGAGTGCGTGTGAGTGTTGGGGGGAGGGGGACCAAGCGGGTGGGTAGGCTTGCCAGTAGAGTGTATTAATACAAGCTATGGCGGAAGTGTGTGTGTGTATGTGTGTTTGTGTGTGTGGTGGGGAGGGGGGCCAAGTGTGTGTGGATGTGTCTGCTATGAGTTTTAATGTGTACTGGAACGCTTGGAAATTGGTTGCTAGGGGTTGAAGATAGTGGCTTCCCTGCCAGGTGGGTTGGAGTACTCCCGTACAAGGCTTGCATTGCAACGAAGAACAGTATTGGCACCTATACAGGCCAGTTGCATCCATTAGTGCATTCACTACACAGACAGATCAACTTGGCGACTGTAACCATACATGAGGCTTTCGTGGCTATGTGCATGTGAGACATCATTCCTGGCATGCATTTGCATGTTACCTTGACAAATCCAGGTAGGGCGTCAGCCAATGTCAGCTGCGCGCGCTCGCACAAACGTGCACGCGCACACACACACGCACACACACACACACACACACACACACACACACACAACAATCACACACACGTCCATGCCCGCTCTTCTGCAGATTTCACACCTAGGGAACTGGCCAAGCGAGTCATTTCCGCCCTCCAAGCTTCAAGTGAGTTGACACTCGCGAATTATCTGTTACTTTGCCAAATGTATACCGTGTTGTTATTTGACTTAAAATAATTAGCATTTCCCATGAACCTGGTTTTAAACAGTGTCTAGACAGTTTTGGTAAGCCCTTAAGACATTGTGTGTGCACATGCTAATTAGAAAGCCTGAGCGTATGAGAAATTGCAAATGCTTAATCGTATTCTTAAAAAGCCTCAAGTACAAGCGATTTGCATGTGTGTAATTTTCACTCATTGTGTACTTCCCTGTACTCTGAAACGTGATTTGCGCGGAATGACTAATGATCTAGCTCTCTCTCTCTCTCTTTCTCTCTCTCTCTCTCCCTCTCTCTCCCTCTCACTCACACACATACACCTGCACACAGGGTCCCTCATGCGCTTGAACGCCCCCTCTGGCCGTACTGCAACAGCTATCAGCGCACCTCTTGCGCAGGCTGTATCGCGCAACACACCTGCCGCCACCAGCACAGCAAACGTAGCATTCCAAGTGACCGTTGAGAACAGGTGTGTTTTTTTCTAGGTTCAGGTGTATGTGCGTGTGTTTGTGAGAGGGTGTCCCGGAAAGGGGGGGAAGTGGGGGTAAGTGCAAGGGTTGGTGTGCGTCTGAAGTGGTTTTTATGGTGCAGCAAACCTCAGCTTCATTTGGCGTGGGTGCCATGGATTGGTGCATCTCACAAGACTGAACGGCTGTTAAATAGCCGGCCCACGCCTTTGTGGCACCGCTACAATGCACCTGACGCAACTTTTTTGGCAACCTCAGTTTTTTAGACCATGTTAAGAAGGCAGTTGCTCAGCCTTTCTTACAGGGTCTCGCACGCAGGAACCAGTGCACGCTTTGCTATTCGGGCAATTGCAGCATGCAACAAGCAAAATGCCATTGCACATAGACACGCAGCATGCGATGCCATTGCACGTTGACACGCAGTCGTTGCATGTTGCATGTGCACGACACCCTGACAGCTTTCTGGGCCATGGTAAATTAGACGCAGCGGCTTAAAGGCTGGAGAAACAGCGTGCGCTTCTGCCTGAGGCAACAGATCTCTTGCTCGCCCAACCCGTGTGTTTGTGACGCACGTACGCCCTCTGTGTTTTAATCATGTGCAACTCAGTGTTTAAATCCGATGCACGTACGCTCTGTGTTGTAATCATGTGCAGGTCTGTGTTCTAGTCATTTACAGGTGCAGGTGTTTTAATCATGTGCACCTACGCCCTCTGTGTTAAAATCATGTGCAGGTGCAGGTGTTTTAACCATGTGCACGTACGCCCTCTGTGTTCAAATCTTGTGTGCAGGTCTGACAGGAAGGAAGCAGGGGCTCGGTTCCAGACCGGGGGCGACAACAGGAAAGCTTTTGTCAACTGGTGTGCATCCAGCTCTGTCTGCAGCGCCAGGGTGCGTGTGGGTGTGATGTGGATAAGCTCATGTGGTTTTTTGGCTGTGCAGTGTGGGAGCTTGAAAGCAATTGTGGAGTAGCATGAACGCGCTTTGCATTTTGTGTGGGAACCCCAACGACGGCCTTCAGGGGTAGGGTATATGTGTGTGTACATGCCAAAGCAGTGCAAAAATCCTTAAAATTAATTCCTTTTTGTATTTCTTGAAGTGTTTGTCCCGCAGCAGCTTGTTCACAAATCATACTTGGTGACACACACACAAACACACACACACACTCACACACACAATACTACTGCTCAGGATCGTATCGCCCTGTACGTTTCTTACGTGAGCCAAAGTGCAGTGTACAGCAATGCCACGACAGACTTCCCAGATGTCATCCCTGCCCATTTCTCCAGCGCAATGGACAAACCCGCTGCTGTTTCAGGTGTGTGTGCGTGCGTATGCGTACGAGATTGTGCTGCACGTGTGGGCGTGTGCATGCATGAAAAGCTGAGTATGGTGGCGTGGGGGGTGGGTGCTTGCTGTGGCTCTTTTTACATCGTCCTTCGCAGTTCCCAGTTAGGTCTTGTCCACGTTCTTTCTGGGCACAAACTCCACATTTCCAGTGACCATTGCCCTCACACACACACACACACACACACACACTCACACACACTCACACACACTCACTCTCACTCTCACTCACACACACGTACTTGCAGGCATCCTTGAGGTCCAGTTTAACTTCAAACGAGCGCCCAACGATTACGTGTGCTCCTCTTCCGTCTCATGCATGATGGACTTGAAGATTCCCCTAAATGGTGGGGTGGACACAAAAGGTGAGGCTGAGGCTGGATTCTCTGATGTTGGTGTGTGGATGCACTGATGTTGGATACTCCAATGCTGGTGTGCGGACAGGCTGGGTGGGTGGGTGGGTGGGTGCGTTTGTTAGGCATGTGCTGGTCCACAAAAGAACAATGCTTGTTAAAACGGGAATGAAGCTTGTGATGGCACACCTGCTTGTGCGTGTGTGTTACTCAGGGAATTCCCTGTTGTTCCTTGTCTTTTGCTACTTTGTGAATACAATCTGCTCATGCACGCACACACACACACACATACACACACACACACACACAGGCAAGACTCTTGCATGCGTGCGTCTAGATCCAGCAGGCGATGCACTCACCGCTTCAGTGTCAGCAGACCCCAGTCTGCCGGATTCCGACTACGTGACGTGCCCCGTTGACAGGCTGGGTCACTACATGTGAGTGAGACATTCTGTCCTTACCCATGTGGATCCTTAACTGGCCAGGAACAAAGCATTTCGTCATTAGGATGGGATCACTCACAAACACACACCCACTCACGCATACATGCATCAAGTAGCTGAGCCGACAAAAAGGGAGCCATCTCACAGGCTCTCTCTCTCTCTCTCATTCTCTCTCTCATTCATTCACACACACACACACATGTACAGGGTCATGAGCTACACGCAACCTCCCAGTCCCCCACCACCCTCTCCCTTTCCCCCTAATGAGGCTCCCCCATCTCCCCCCCCCTCTCCCCCTTCCAACCCTACCTCTCCTTTCCCCCCACCCGGCAACCCCCCACAAGAAGAGGTGAATAGCTGATTGTTTTACATAATGGGATGATAGGTATGAAGTCACTTGCAAGGCGTTGTGTGCCTTGATCAAAACTTTGCATAAACTTGTCCAAATGTGTCTCAGCCGTGCACCCGATACACGCACATACACACACGCATACTCAGACACACACACACACACACACACATGCACAGGCACCTGACACAGACACACCCACCCAGCCTGCTCCAGGCAAGGCGCCAGAGCAACCCACTGTAGAAGAGGTTGCAGCTGAGTTTAACATCACCTGCTCTGCCAATGAGGCTAAGCAATTGCTCATTACGCTGGAGGTGCGTGGGTGTAAGTCTGGGAATTTTTGTAAGCGTGGGTGTGGGTGCAGGCGTGTTTGCATGCTCGCCTTGCTTGAGAGTATCAGACCTCATTTTGTTTGTCTTCACACGTGTGCATGCCCACTTAGCACCACACACCACTGTTGCATGCCTATGAACATAGAGGACAGCTGGCAGTGTGTGTGTCAACTTCTCGGTAGGCCTCATCCCTGTGGTCCTGGTTTGAGGTGTTAGTGTCAAAAGTCGTCAGGCCTCAACCATGTCGTTCTGATTTGAGGTGTCTGTGTCTGTGTCTGTTCAAATCTGTCAAGTCTCAGCTAATGTAGATACTTCCATCCCTGTGGTTCTGGTTTGAGGAGTGTTGTAACCCGTTGGGTCCTATTTGCTGGGGGGTTCAGTCGAGTGTAAGTAGGTACCTTGTTTCCTGAATTGCAACTCGCAACAAGGCCCAATCTCTCAGACGGAAACGCATCCCGTCCTTTACTAAATTGTAGTAGGGTTTGCCAGAACCATATATGTACGGTGTATGTTTTTGTTTGGCAGGGGAATCACCAAATGTATGTTCATATACGCTGTATTACTACGGTTCTGGCCAACCCTACTTTCAGTATGACCCTGTGACTTATGACCCCCTTTAAAACCCAGGACTCAAAATGTCCCTCCCACACCTTTGCTGAGCCTCTTTCTTGTGCGCCACACACTTGCTTGCCCCCACAGTTTGACTTAGATGAGGAGGACTTCACCGAGGAGGACCGAGAGGAGTTGGCCCGACGCATTCGTTCAAACATGGACATCTTCCTAGCAGACGAGGGCGGCTTAAAGTGCCCTGTTACGGTGTGTGGGTCAGGGTGTGAGTTTGAGCGTGGGGGGGGCGCAAGCCACCAGGTCCCTACACCCTAACCTGAATCCCATACTCGTGTGCATGCCCGTGTGAATTGCTGTTAGCCTTGGTCATTGTTGCTATTAATGAGCGTGTACGAGGCCCCGGAAGAATGCTGGTGGATCTGGCGTCTTGTGCCCTGTGCCAGAAGACACGTCAGCACTTTTATGTAGGGTTGGCCAGAACCGAACATATTCTGTGTATATATGTTGTTTTTGGCAGGTAAAATCACCAAATGTCCATAAACAATGTATATATACACGGCTATGGTCAACCCTATATGTATATGTGACCCTACAGACACACACACACACACACATACACACACACACACACTCACAGGCTGAATTTGGCAGCACCGCACGTCGATCTCTGAAGGCTGCCACTATGACAGTGACGGCAGACTTGGGCGAGCAAACTTTCAAAACAAGAGTCAAGCGTATTAGGGTGTGTGGTCCCTTTGGTTGCTGGCTTACCGTTGCGTCTGGGGAGATTTATTTTGATTTGCATCTTATTTAGAACTGATCTGAAACGAAAACGTGTTGACCAGTGGAGGATTGTCTTAAGGGAGGTGTGTGACATAGGTTTAAACGCCACCACATAGATTGACATAAAGTCACACCCCCACAAAAATTGGCGTGCCATGCCATGCCTTTGCATTTGTGTTTGTTTGAGTCTATGTTCACCCAACGAGTACACGACCATATGCGTCTGATCCATCGATCTAAACTGCATGGCCTAGTCATTGTGAGTGTTCCATTGTGCGCGTGCACACACACATACACCCCCTCTCTCTCTCTCTCCCTCTCTCTTGAACGCAGTCCAAATATGCTGAGTTGTCTACTGATGAGGTTTCGGACATCATCATTAATGGAGATTTTGGTACCTTCACGACGGCCTCCGGTAGATCCGTCCAGGTGTGTGTGTGTGGCGTCAACGCTGATCCCTCTCTAATGGCTTCTCTCTAACAACTTCTGAATGCGTGTTGTATCTCCTGTGCGTGCCTTGTAAAGAACACATGTCTGTATTTATAACCCCATGCATTTTTAACCTAGCCTGACGTCATCTCACTGGAACCTCTGTGCCTGATTCTGTACTGCTGTGCAGGTCACAAGTTCAGGGGTTGCTGAAGGTGAGACGATATGCACAGCAGTGTTTATGTCTACGTTAGGGGGGGGGGGGGGAACGGAGAATGTGCTTTCGTTAGCTCATCTTGCTTACGATGATGTGCCCTGCTTTGTGCATCAAATGAACCTTCATGTGTGCTTTGTGTGGTTGTGATGTGCGCTTACACACACACACACACACACACACACACACATACACACATACATACCCACATACATACACACACACATACACTCACACACACACACACTCTCTCACACACACACACACACACACACACACACACACACAATTGTTTCTGTCGCAGGTTTCGCTGGCTGCAACGCACGTTCTTCCAAGGCTTTGACCGGCAAAATGACGGTAAGAGGGGCAGAGAAGGGTAGCAGAGGCACTTGAGGATGTCTTTTTTATGCTTGTCGTCTGTTGGTGTGCACTTAATTGTTTTGTTTGTCACCAAGATCCATGTGTGTATCTGCGCTCGTTTGTATATCTGTGATCCGGCTTTGCTCTTTACATGACCTCCTGTCATGTATATTTGTGTCTGCACGTGTGTGTGTGTGTGTGCGTGTGCATGTCAGTGTGCTCACTTCCGTGTTCTTGCAGCCTGCTGTCTTGCATGTAACGTTGGCTTCAGAGTTTGCTGACACAAACCTAGGATTGGCTAAACCCATATATTCACGGTGTATACACGGTGTTTTTGGCAGGGAAATCACGATACATACGGTCATATACGGTGTATGTATGCAGTTGTGGCCAACCCTACACTTAACCACTTCTTGTGAGGCAGCAAATTTGATACCACTAGTGCGGTTGTGCAGTGGGTACACTGACCTTTCCATTTGCTGTTCGCGCATCACAGGTCACGGCCAGCAGCACTAAGACCAGCGCAGAGAAACAGCAATACTGTGCAATGACCACTCTCCAGTTGCTTGCGTGCATGCATCACAGGTCACAGCCAGCGGCACCGAGATCACTGAAACCTGCGGTGGTCACACTCCAGTTGCTTGCGTGCATGCATCACAGGTCACAGCCAGCGGCACCGAGATCACTGAAACCTGCGGTGGTCACACTCCATTTGCTTGCGTGCATGCATCACAGGTCACTGTCAGCGGCACCGAGATCACTGAATCCTGCAGTGGTCACACTTCAATTGCTCGCGTGCATTGCATCACAGGTCACTGTCAGTGGCACCGAGATCACTGAAACCTGCTGTGGTCACACTTCAATTGCTCGCGTGCATTGCATCACAGGTCACTGTCAGTGGCACCGAGATCACTGAAACCTGCATTGGTCACGCTCCATTTGCTTGGGTGCATGCATCACAGGTCACTGTCAGCGGCACCGAAATCACTGAAGCCAAATTTGAAGAGATCCAGTCAGACCTTGAAGACATTGTCCAGGAACGACTCGACACCCTGCTCTCCATTGACGTGGAGTGCCCTGTTTCGGTGCGTGGCTGTGGGTGTAAGCAGAGGTTAGGGTGAGGATGTGAGTGTCTGTATGTGGGTTGCTGTTCGTTTCTGTGCTTTGTGTTCTTTATTGCAGGGCAAGGAAGGAGGCGGGATGCAAAGCGTGTGTATTAATAAAGTTGCAACTCACAAAGATCGAACATTTTGTGCTGTTTGAGGTTAGCATGCCAGTAGCAGTTCCTAACTGTACGGTGGAAAGACACAGACACGTGTGCGTGTGTGTGTTAGACACGTGTGTGTATGTGTGTGTGCGCGCCCGCTTACGCCTGTCTTGTTCAGAGTTGACCTAAAAAAGGGACAGTACTCATCCTGTCATTGGATTTTTTTACCATAAGCAATCGCCTTACCAAAGACAGAACTTACTCCTGATTCCATTTTCCCATTGCCTGTGCGCAAAGGAGTCATGCAAAGGACAAAGCAGTCATGCTTTGTTATTCTTGTCCTTGTGAGCTGTTGACCTACGCAGCAAACGGTACTCACTCCTGCTCTTTTGCTCTTGTCCTGTGCGCAGTTGACCTACGCAGGGGACAGCATTTCCACCGCAAGCTTGGGCCGCAGGAACTTGCTGGACGACCACACAAGTAAGTACGGGCGATGTGTGTGTGTGTTTGTGTGTCGTGTCCCGTCCTGCTATCTTTAGCCCTTTTGGCCATGGTACCCTGAACGATGCCATCATCAAAAAGACCCTGATTGTAAAGACCCTGAACGATGACATCATTCAAACGACCCTGATTGGAAAGACCCTGAGCTGCCGATGGTCATTTTATTGAGACATGTTCCCTGCACGGCATTACCGTCAGGAAGATCAGGCGTGGCAGCACCTTTTGATAGCACGCCTGCTGCCTGCTCACTGTTTCAGCGGGGAGGTGCTACTCCTTGTTTGCGACATTTGCTTGAAGAGCATGGTCAGGTTACAACTTGGAGGGAGGTGTTATGTGCATTGTGCTGTTCACGCAATAAGCACAGATGTTAAGTTTGGATTGCTCGGGCGAGTGTCAACCCCAGTGCCCTCTTTACACACACACACACAGTTGATCTGATCCAAGACTTGGGTGATGATACCTCTTCCAGGGATGTCAGCGCTGCCAGGGTAAGTTAGAAACACATGCACACACACACACACGCGCACGCACGCACGCACGCGCGCGCACACACACACACACACACACACACACACACACACAGGCACGCGTACACACACACACAGGCACGCGTGCACACACACACACACACACACACACACACACACACACACACAGACACACACACACACAGACACACACACACACTCACACACACACGAAATCTTTACTTGCGCAGGCTGCCGTACGCTCAAGTAACTTCCTCTCTTCCATCGAGATTGATGACACCACCTACTCGGTGCGTAGATTGGTGGTCGCGCGCTCTGTGAGCAGATGTGTGTCAGTCCCTATCTATGCAAACGGGCACCATCTATGCAGAGTGGTGCAGCCTCGATTTAATCTTTTGAATATTGATCAACCAAGAGTCAACCATGCTGTGTCTAGAACAGCAGCCCTCATGGACATGCCCTGCTGAAAACAATGTTCATACACCAAAAGCACATACGTGCGCACGCACACACACACACACACACGCATACGTGCAGGTGAATGTCTCTTGGGAGACCGTTGAAGGTGAGTGTGAATGCTGCAATGCTGGGGTGTGTGTGTCTGTGTGTGTGTGTGTGTGTGTGTGTAGACGCAACCGTGTACAAACTTGTGACAAGGTGCTCATGAAGCAGTGGCGTAGGAGTGGGGGTGGGGTGAGGCTGCCACAGACAGGAGTGGGTTTTATTGTGGCTGGCAGATTTGATCTCGTGTCGTCCAGGAGGAGTGAGCACATAATTGTTTGTATGGCATTGGAACAAAAAAAAACTTAGGTATTTGCGTTTGGCACTGCTCGCATGCTCCGCTGTGGGAGTGCAGCAAGCCACCTCATTAAACAAACGAACACATTTACACAAGCTTACTCAAGCTTACTGACTCACTTACACTCACAGATTCCGGCAGCAACGCAAGCGTGCTTGGTCCTGCTATTGCCATCCCGGTAGGTGCAGAGCTCATCTTCAACATGCAGCCGCAGCAGTGTGTGTGTGTGTGTTTACGTGTACGTATGCAGCTACGCAGGTTCCTTCCCTGTGCAGTTGTCAGTGTGTCCTTGGTTGCAATGGCCGGCGGTGCTGTTGTTCGGACACAATCCCAGGCGCAAAGCAGCCGTAACGTCTCATGCCTACATTTCCATCCCTGTGCAGGTGTTTGTGTTCCTCGTTGTGGTGGCCGGTGTTGCCTTCTTTGTGTTCAAGCGCAAGCGCCTGGGCGCCAACTACAGTTAGGCCATCTAGGCGCCTACCCGCCTTTTGGCCACGCTCAAAAGGTGCGCCCAGTAGCTACCAGCAGTGGTAAAAGTGCCTACTAACCCTTGTGCCACACTCATAAGGTGCGTCCAGCAGTCCTTAGTCAAGGCGTGTGGCTGCTAGTCCTTTCGTTAAAAAATTAAACAAAAAGATATGGATAAAGTTTGTTTTGGTACACACCAGCAGTGGTGAACTTCTCTTGAAATTAGCATTTGCTTCTCTTATGTGCCTTCTCTCTTGTGTGCCAATGTCTTCACATCCAGAATTATTTTAAAAATAAGTAAAAAAAATGCCTTGCAGATCTCGTTAAGTCACACCAGAATCATAATGTCTTGCAGATCTTGTTACGTTCCTCCTAGTTATGCTGACAGTGTCGATCCTTTGGTGATTTACCTCACCCAGTTGTGGTAGAGGCAAAAGAAATATTTGTAGGGTTGGCCAGAACCGTATATCTGCACCGTATATGACCGTATGTATGGTGATTTCCCTGCTTAATATACCTTATGTACACCGTATATACCTAAAAATGTATGGTTCTGGCCAACCCTAATTATTTGCTAGTACCAGCGTGTTGTTTGTGGGTGGATTGATGAATGGTTGTGCATATGTGGACAGTTGGGTTTTGGTGAGGCCTTTGAGAAAATCAGATCACCGCCCTCCCCCGTCTGCAGGATTTGCTTTAGCTCTTCCTGAGCAGCGCAATGTCGAGCCAGGCGCACCCTCATGTGCTTATAGTTCAAGGGGCGGGCGCCATAGACACGGCAAATTGATGTGACCTCGTCCAACTCAAAATAAGAAGGTAGTCTGGATCAGCCCTCCCCCCCTTCTACCTCTTTGAATGGTTCATGCTGACTTGTGGCCAAGCACAAATAAGAGCGTGTGGTGCACATTACATGTGCTCGTTCTAACAGCTTGGCCAGACTGTTGCACGTGTGTGCTTGTGTATGTGTGTAAGTGTGCGCAGTCACGAAACAAAAAAACACTAAAAAAAGAAAAGAGACAGGTTGTGTGTTGAGTTTGTTTTGGCATAACTTGGCATGGCATGGCCTTCGTTTTGTGTTCTTTCAGGGATGCATCGTAATAGAATTTTCAGTAAGTAATTGAGCAGGAGCAGCTGCAGCTTAAATTATTCATGGGGGGCACTTTGAACCGACTGGTGCCTTTTGCAGCACGGAGTTACGATTGATGGCGCAGGCATTCTTGTGAGTATACGTCCCTCGTATGACAGTGTGCCTTTTTTTAACAATGGGAGGATTTATGTGGGGGAGACCTGGTTGACCCTGAGCGCACGGTGTTATTACGGCAAGTGGTATTTTAATAACTAATCTTGTGGGTTGTTTAGGGGCCTGCGTATTTTTATAACTATTCTTGAGGGTTGTTAAGAGGCTGCGTACTTGTGCGTCGCCATTCATTCCTGCCATTCATATGCAATATGGTTGTGTCATATTGCGTATAACTGTGTTATGAGTACGTTGGTGGCAGACAAGCAGGGATTGTGTTCTGTCCCTGCTGGGGGCAGCAAAATTGACCTGCGTGCACTTTGATGTGGGCGACAATCATGTTGGATCAACATAGTGGTTTTATGTATTCACAGCAGGTCTATTAGGCAGTATTTGTTCTTCAAAGGGGCTGACGTGTTTGTGTCATGAGTTGATCAGTGTCTGACGCCTGGTTCAGGCAGTGGTTTGACCTGACAGCAGATTGCATGATGCCCTTTCTCGGTGTAATTTTTTACCATTATATCCAGCTTCGACAGTAGATGCGAGTTCCACACACACAAGCCTTGCATAAGACATGGAGGCAGAGGAATATGTGCAGGTGGTGGATTTTTTCACAAAAGTCACACTGGCAGAAGCCCTGGAAACAAAATATGCTCCTACCATCTAGGACTTGAATCACCGGATTTGCTTCCTCCCTTTAAAAACATGTACATATGCGACGTCTGTAATTGTAGCTACCTACCATTGGCAGTGCCAACTAAAAATTAACTGCTACAATGCCAACGAGCAAGAGGCTATTGACACCAACGACACATGGGCCTGCCCAGCCTGTGTTAACCTTAATGAAAATAATGGCGCTGCACTTGGGGACCCTAGGTCAATACTTCCATATTACTATATAGCCCATACTTGCAATCCATGCTTAAGCTGGTACAATACCATAACCTCGTCGTGACAGCCAAAGGTCTGTGATGAGCAAGGGCTTTCTTGCCCTTCATACAATTATTCCCAAATGGCATGGTCTCTTATGCCTATACTACCTGGCAATTCTGCCCTAAGCAGAGTTGTGTGCACTAGTGAGTGCACTCTCCTGGTTCCCTGCTCACCCCAGCTAGCCTTGCGTGTGCAAATGCATGAGCTGCGCATGTGCCCAATGCTGCATACCTGCATCCTCAAGATCCTGTGTTTGACCTGATGTGATCGATAAAAAGAAAGAACGGACCTATAAATCCCTCAAAAGAGAACTGGTGAAAGTCTCGTGGAACCCAACATAGGAGCCAGAAGAACTGGGCGAGAACTGCAAATTACGTGTGAAAGCTTTAGGCGCAGCCTCCGAAAGTACGAAGAGCATATCACAACAACAAAACTAGTGCAACCTGCACCGGACATACATATTATTGATCGTCCAAAACAAGGGTTCTCAGCCAACCAAGAAAGAAACTCCTACCAGCCCTATATTATCAAACTTTGGGACAAAGTCAATTTTGACATCCAGCCCACCAACCCTCAAGCAGACATTGTAGCCACTGGGCGCTGCGAGTACTGGATCACTGACGTTGATCTGAAGCACCAAGGAAACGACACCGAATCTCCCTCAGACGACCCTATACTCCCAGAAGTGTACACTGCCACAGTAGCCTGCATCTACAACGTAGACGAAAAATGCAAAGGCATGCTCACCCCTGAGTGCTTCAACATTCTTCAAAGGGCTTTTGAAAAGGCAAATACAGCGGCTTACATGACGACATCCACCCACCCCCCAACCTTGCATCAGAACTCGTAGGCCTCATCATACGCAAAGATATTGCTACCTCCAAATATACAAGCCAAAAGATTAAAAACTCATTTTCACGGATGCCTCCCCCCCACATTATAACCTCCCTAGTCAAGACCTTCGGGGCAAACTGCAACGCCTTCTCCTCCAAGTTCGCTGGTTTCTCTATTTGCCATCCCATTTACCATTGGAACACCATGTATTTAGCAACAAGACATGCAATTTACTCTGCTGCCCTTAGCACAGAGGCTACGGCTACGCTCATGTTTCTTCCCTCCTGGAATAAAAGGATGACCACAAGTCCCTACGCATCGCTCTACTGCATATTCCTGCACCTAAGGCAGGAACTGCTTCAATGCCTGCAACAAGAACTGGCTGAAAGAACTCGCCAAAGAAATTCCTGAGGCAAAGTGGGAAATTAATTGCACCTAAACTCATAACGATCCGCACCCCTCTGCACTTAGCACTGAAGAGACTCCTGGCCTTAATAAAGCAATAAATATGCTAACGCTTTTGCTAGAAAATCACAACCTATTTTGACGTTGCGGATACCTCCATAAAAACAGCTGGATCTGAGGGAATCTCTTTTACATCTACTGTCTTGCAAAAGAATATGAAGAACACCGTATATACCGGTTGTTGTTCTGGTACCTATCCAATTACCATGACGCCTTGCAAGCACACATACACCCCCTCCACAAACTAGGAAATGCCTATACCATAGCAAATTACCAGAAACTTATCAAAAAGGGCACTGCCAATGGAGCCGCTAGCAACGCTGCCTAATAACAGCATCCTATGTCCCTGTTAAAACCAAGTGCATCATTATGAAGTATAGATCAGGAACCCTGTACAACCAAAAGCATGCGGTATAGTGTAAGCACCCAATAAGCCTAACTTGCCCCCTCTGCCCTCGACTAGGCAGTGCATTGCATATTCTTTCTGGATGCCAACACACGCAAAAAAAGATATGATCACTGAAAGACACAACTTAGCATGCAGCATGATCGTCAAAGCCATCAGCAAGACAGGCTCCCTAGGATCCTGCTTTGTCTGCATGAACTTAGGTAGCAGCGAACTGCTGACTATGCAAAATCTTCAGATTCCCAATACAGCTGAAACCAGGATTATACCAAAGTGGCTCTTTCCACCCTGCTTCTCAAACAAAATTAAGTTTAACTTCAACCGTCCGTATGTACTGGTTACTCCCATCTCAGCGAAATCTAAAAAGCAACAGACTAGCTAGCAATGAAGGGGGGTGGGTTCTTACGAGTGGCAGGGGGCAACTGAGGGATACCAGGAGCACGTCAGCAGCAGCACCGACAGCCATTAGCAGATCCACCTTCCCCAGAAAGCAGCGACCCAAAGATCGTCAGAGAACTCAGGAATACGCACGCGTAGCATTTCTTCCGCGATGTGATTGTGCGAGGAGGTCTGGTGCTCATTCCCATTCTCATTCTCGTGCTCGTTTGCGTTCCCGAGCAAAAATGCAAACTCGACCGATGTGTTGCACCACGTCGCTCCGTCGTCATTTGCGACCGGGATACGGGCTAACACAGCACACAGTCTGCTCGCTTCTGTTCGTGTGCTCAACAGATTGTGGAACGACTCTTTGTTGCCTGCCTTGGACAGCTCCGTGACGAGGTGGGGATCGAGGGCGTCAGGTGCATTCACGATCAATTTCGCGATCTTTGGCAATTCGGGCCGGTTCGCTTGCATCACGGGTTTTCTCGCTTCGTACTCCTTTTTCGCTCGAACGTAAGAAGCCTCTCTGAACGGGTTTTCATACGAACCGGTCATCGTTCGACGTGTGTGTGTGTGTGTGTGTGAAACGAGAATCGAAGCCGTTCAAGAACTTTCAATTTTTTATATATATGTAAAAAAGAAAGCTCGGATCTCGGCTCACTTCCTGTTCGGAAGTGTCGAATCGAACACTACGTGTCCAGGACCCTGAGTAATTCCGCCTTGGCCTCCAGGTCGTCTTTCTCTCCCGGGAGAGTGCGTTCCCACAGGATTTCAAAAGGCTTGCGTGTACCGAAGCTCATCTTCCACGGACGGGCTAGGTCCAGGTCAGGTCTCTTCAAAATCGACCGAACGATTCGCTTCTTCGCGGCATCTTGTTTCATGTCGTCGATATTCCACTTGACGAACAACCAGTGCAGAAGGGGAGCGGACACGATGCCGTTGTCGACGATGATGCTCACGTCTGTCTCTGGAACATCCAATATGACCTCCGTCGAGAGAGGTTTTTCGCCCAAACACGCGCACACGAGTGGACTGGCGTAGAAGTCCGAACGGGCGGATATCATACACAGGGCGAACCCGGGAACTCGGCGCAGCACACCGATGACACGCGCTGTGCGGGCGTCAGAGCGCATTTCGATCTCTTCCAACAGTACGGGACCATCTGATTCCTCCAACCGCGCGCCCCGGACCAAGCTGTCCATGATTCCGTCTGCCACGTCGGCGTCAGGATCCACGGCGAACAGCGCTCTGATCAGGTTTCCGTATCTAGTGCGATACCACTCAGCCAACGCACTGGTCTTAGGGAATCGCACATTCATCTCCTTGCAGGACATCGTGAAGTTGCAAACGTTTTCGGGAGACAGCCCTCGTAAAATCACAGTCAGCGTGTCCACATTCATGTGCATGATGTCGGTACCAGACGGAGAAGGCAATTCGATAGCATCGTCTTCATCTGCACCGTCCATATAGTTCACAAAAGGCATCATGATCTGTCTGATATATGACGGCAAGGCAAAGCGAGCAGAACAGAGCAGAGCAGCACGATGATGAACGGAACGCGTCCTCATCGTTCAATTTTTTTATAAAGTGTTAGCCGTAGGTCGCTTTCCTGGTAGAAGCGACGTTTCTTGTTTAAGTGGTCACGCTACGCTCATCGAAAAAAGAAACGCTCAAAAATATGCAAAAGTATAAGAAAACGCAAGCGGGCCATCCGTGACCTCATCATTTTCTGGGCGAATGTGGTGCCGACACCATGGGGAGTCTCATGCAGCTCGTGGCGTACGGCGCACAGGATTTGTTTTTGAGTTCGGAACGGAAATGCCCCATGTGTTATAAGAAGACTCACATCGTCTACTCCACTTGTCCGCGCTACTTTTTGATGGGAGCGGTCAAAATGGGCCATGAGGAGTGCTTGCGGACAGCGACGCTCATCTCCGGCGGCAAAGCGCAGAAGTGGGCAACTGCGGCGGTGTCGGTCGAGGACAGCCGCTGCCGCCGACGCGGGGCCGACTTGTGCGAGGCCGCGGCCGAACGAGCTCGTCCGGGAAGCCCGCACGAAAGGATCCTGAAGGATCTGCTCTGCAACAAGCTGGGGGCGACGCCGGACAAGCGAGCCTGCGCGCACGCTGCCGGTTGCGGCAACGCGGACCTGCTCGCTTTCCTGTACCAGGAACGGAGAGTGCCTTGGGACCCAAGGGAGGTGGCGTACCGGGCCATCATCGACGGGAACAGCGTGCAATGTCTGGAATACGTTTGCCTCGAAGCGGAGAAAGAGGAGAGAAAAAGAAACGGATGCCTGTCTCCTTGCCGACGCCGCCCGTGTGATGCGTCCCTGTGTCTGAAAGCAGCGGAGAGCAAGCGAGCAGACTCTGACGTGCTGCGCTGCGCTCTGCATCACGCCGCCTTGTCGGGTGGCTCCTTGCTTGGATCGGAAGCGTACTCTGCTGTCGCCAGCACCGACTCGTTCTGGAACCCGGCGGCCAAATTCGAGAAGTTGGATGTCCTGTACAATGCCGGCATACGCTGGGGGGCAGGCGCCGGCGTGACTTCAGCGGACTTGCTGCGCTGGGCGTGCATGAAGGGACTGCCGGTGCGTGAATTTCCTGCAACACTGAGTAAAAGCAACGGCCTTATGCACATGATCGCCATGTTCAGCGTGGTACTGAACCCAACCACCCTGCCGACGCCGAAGCGCTGCCTCAAGAGACATATCAATGGACCGCGACGCGGCCAGTTGCGACAAGCGATCCAAGACAGGGGCTGCGTACTGTCGCAAGCGGTGTGCATTCTGGGAGCCCAATGGGAGGTCGCGCGGGGCGCGACCACTGCGGTTAAGGTGGCGGCCGTGCACAGACTGCACGCGCTGAGAGTCGTAACGGAGACCACGATCCGCGTGACGCGTCGCCGCAAGGACCGCGCTGCCCGCGTGATCCAGGCCGCTTGGCTGGCTTACACTTACGCTCCGCGCCCCAACGGGCGAATGTTCGTCGAAGCGCAATCGAGGTGGCAACAAGCCGTCGCGGTCGATACGGGTACCATACACAATAATTAGAGGCTTTTTCTTTTTTCGGTCACGCCACGCTCACCGACTGACTGCCTTGACTGCCTTGAAAAACAAACCCTGACTAAAGTGTAACGCGAAGTGGCGAGCCACTTCGCGTAAGCTCAAGGCACGTCGTGAAAAATCTCTGGTAAAAAAAAAGACGTGAGACTTTGGACCATTGGGGAACAATTCTCCTTTCAGCTGATTCAGAATTCTGGAGATTTTGCATGGTCATCCATTCGATTCTGCCTGATATTCTTTTTTCTTTTCTTTTCGCGGTGGAGGAGCTTTACGGTACTCGGTACCAAAATGGCTCCTTTTTCTTAATCAATGTGGGGAGTGGCTTTCACTGCCTGCGTAGTTTTTCTCTTAATTTTTCTTGTCTGAGCTTATGCCATATGGGTTTGTTGTTGACTGACACGGGGAGTGGTTTTTCACTGCCTGCGTATGTGTTTTTTTTACTGACTGACAACTGACAAGGACTCCAAGGTCGGACCAGTCACAGGCCGATTAGCCGAACAGTCTGGCTGAAGGTCCCCTTGTAAATCTAAATTTTAATCATATCGAGGCTGGCAATGGCCAGGACGGGTGGTCTGTTAGTCCTTAGCTTAGCTCTGCAGTTTCTGTGCCTGGCGCTCCTCTTGCTTGTTCGAGCCTGATACTTCAGTCTCTTTGTGACTTTCTCCTTCTGGTACTCTGTTGGACCTCTCTGACTGGGCCCTTTTGTCTGCTGGTAAGGGAATTTAAAGGTACTTGGTATTACAGTGTACACACATCCTAAGACGTATCAACAGCTTTTTTTTTGTCCTCCTTGATGCTTTCTCTTTGCGCTTCTTCAAAACAAACGTTCTTTTTTTCTATACACTTTTCTCTTCTACATACGTCAGTTCGTGTTTCCTCTAGCTTCTGCTTCTTTTGTTTAGCCATGTGTAGTTTCAGGCTTTTTCCGAACTTCCGCCAAGATGCCCTTCGAGGCATATATAGTGATGTAACCTTTCCTAACCTTACCTTAAGGTACTTGGTATTAAAGTGGCTTTCTTTTCCTACATCATTGTGGGTAGTGGTTTTCCCTGCCTGCTCGTACTTGCAATTCATGCTTAAGCTGGCACTACCATGATTCGCCGTGACAGTACTTTTTCCTTCTTCTTAGTAAATGAGGTCCTTATGTTGCTTCCTTTTGATACGCGAAATACCATCTACATGTTTACTGTGATGTCACGGTGGGCAACAGAAACAATAACTTACTGAGCTTTTGGATTTATTTGTGGCTGGCCGAGACCAGTCAGCAGCCGATCAGCCAAACAACCTGGCTGAAGGTCAACCCCCATTGTAACCATTACAGGAACCATTTTGTAACAATAACCACGCCCATAGAGAGTGGAAGTTAGTGGCACTGCGCTAATGGACAAATACAAGGGACTAGAAACAGACATAAAATCCTATAGGCCCGTGGGGCTAGCTGGCCAAAACACCATGGTTTACAGCCTGCTATATGCAAAGTGCTGACGCTCAAGGGCCGTTATGTTGTTTTTAGGTGATTCGTCACTTGTCCCATGAACTCCCTCATCTGCCTGAGGAGGACTACTAGCTTCGAAGGGGGAGGACCCAGGCAGAACCTGCTGCTGCTGCTGATCATGGCATGGGTGGCACTGCTGCTGCTGCTGCTCCTGCTGCTCCTGCTGCTGGAGTGTCGGCAGCTGCTGCTGGCATGGGTGACACTGCTGCTGCTGCTGCTGCTGCTCTTGCTGTTCCTGCTGCTGGCATGTACACTGCTGCTGGCACGCAGCAGGCTGCTGTTGGTGCTGCGTCATTGAGGTGGGCAAACAAGAAGGACTACGACTGCTGCTCGGTCGACGAGAGCTTTGCGTACGTCGCGCACAAAAGGAGCTCTGCAAGCACGCAAAAAATTAACGAAGCGCGTTGATTAGTGATGATTGGTGCACGTGACGGCTTGCATGTCCTTATACGTCTGTGCACATGACGCCCTGCATGTCATCATACGCTTATGCATGTGACGGCTTGCATGTCAGCATATGCTTATGCATGTGACGGCTTGCATGTCCTTATACGTCTGTGCACATGACGGCCTGCATGTCATCATACGTCTGTGCACATCACGGCCTGCATGTCATCATACGCTTATGCACGTGACGGCTTGCATGTCCTTATACGTCTGCGCACATGACGGCCTGCATGTCATCATACGTCTGTGCACATGACGGCCTGCATGTCATCATACGCTTATGCACGTGATGGCTTGCATCTCCTTATGCGTCTGTGCACATCACAGCCTGCATGTCATCATACGTCTGTGCACATCACGGCCTGCATGTCATCATACGCTCAATGCATGTGACGGCTTGCATGTCAGCACACGTTCGTGCACATGACGGCCTGCATGTCAGCATACGTCTGTGCACATCACGGCCTGCATGTCATCATACGCTCATGCATGTGACGGCTTGCATGTCAGCACACGTTCGTGCACATGACGGCCTGCATGTCAGCATATGTTTGTGCACGTGATGGCTTGCATCTCCTTATGCGTCTGTGCACATCACAGCCTACATGTCATCATACGTCTGAGCACATGACGGCCTGCATGTCATCATACGCTTATGCATGTGACGGCCTGCATGTCCTGATACGTCTGCGCACATCACGGCCTGCATGTCATCATACGTCTGTGCACATGACGGCCTGCATGTCATCATACGCTTATGCATGTGACGGCTTGCATGTCAGCATACGTTCGTGCACATGACGGCCTGCATGTCAGCATATGTTTGTGCATGTAACGGCTTGCATGTCAGCATACGTTCGTGCACATGACGGCCTGCATGTCAGCATATGTTTGTGCATGTGACGGTAGTCTGTTGCCGCTCCCTGTAAGGAAACAGGTGTTAAAACGAGGTAGCTGGGTCTTGATAAGGAAACAGGTGTTTGAATGAGAGGTAGCTGGGTCTTGATAAGGATAGTGGTGTTTGAACGAGAGGTAGCTGGGTCTTGGTAAGGAGAGGTGTTTGAACGAGAGGTAGCTGGATCTTGATAAGGAGACAGATGTTTGAATGAGAGGTAGCTGGGTCTTGATAAGAAAAGTGATTTTTTATACGAGGTAGCTGGGTCTTGGTAAGGAGACAGGTGTTTGAACGAGAGGTAGCTGGGTCTTGGTAAGGAGACAGGTGTTTTATACGAGGTAGCTGGGTCTTGATAAGGAGAGGTGTTTGAACGAGAGGTAGCTGGGTCTTGGTAAGGAGACAGGTGTTTGAACGAGAGGTAGCTGGGTCTTGATAAGGAAACAGGTAGGGTTGGCCAGAACCGTACATATACACCGTATATGACCGTATATTTGGTGATTTCCCTGCCAAAATTACCGTGTATACACCGTATATATATGGTTCTGGCCAACCCTAGAAACAGGTGTTAAACGAGGTAGCTGGGTCTTGAGCCCGTGCCAGCAGTCAAAGGTTTACAAATTCATTAGTGCAGCTGTCGATCTTTTTGATTGATTTTTTGTTGGGACCTGTAGGTCGAGCAGCCATGCCAGGCTGGAGGCCTTTGCAATTCAAACTAAACTTAAAACTTGAGCCCGTGCCTACAGTTATTATATCAATAATAGCCCGAGAGACTACCTCGAGAGTCTGAAATAGTTTGGAGACTCTCTGGTATAGTCTGTTTGGTGATCAGATGATCTGACTTGAGTAAACTCAACCTGGCTGGAGTAAGCACACAACCATTCACGTGACGGCACACACACACACACAAGTGTGGCTGAGTTCTCCTAGATTACAATCCGAGGACAATTGACAACCGAGGACAATTGACAACCGAGGACAATTGACCAAAGAGGACTCGCAACCGAGGACTCACAATTGACCAAAAGCCCTCATAACTAACTGACTTCCGAGAAAAGAAGCAAGGACAAAACAGGTGGAACCACACACATCATCACACACAGTCACACACACCATCACACACACCGTTACACACCATCACACACCGTCACACACACCATCACACACCGTCACACACACCATCACACACCGTCACACACACCAACACACACCATCACACACACTGTCACACACCGTCACACACACCATCACACACACCATCACACACACCATCACACACCATCACACACACCGTCACACACACCATCACACACCATCACACACCGTCACACACCGTCACACACACCGTCACACACTATCATAAACACCATCACACACCATCACACACCATCACACACCGTCACACACACCATCACACACACCATCACACACCGTCACACACACCATCACACACCGTCACACACACCATCACACACCATCACACACCGTCACACACACCATCACACACACCGTCACACACACACCATCACACACCATCACACACCATCACACACCGTCACACACACCATCACACACCGTCACACACCAGCACACACCATCACACACCATCACACACACCGTCACACACACCATCACACACACCGTCACACATTATCACACACCGTCACAAACCATCACACACCGTCACACACACCATCACACACCCTCACACACACCATCACACACCGTCACACACCATCATACACACCATCACACACACCATCACACACCATCACACACACAGGCACACACCGTCACACACACCATCACACACCGTCACACACACCATCACACTAATTGGGGGGTCATGCACACGCTCATTTGTGTGCTTTAACCACACAGGAGGAACAACAACAAAAAGAAGCAGGT
>Ga0307968_1000093_pt1:0-45000 | contig 49462 bp, 53 predicted proteins | sample OrgLakmetagen650_FD_201834 | JGI IMG/M metagenome (GOLD analysis project Ga0307968, IMG submission 201834) | Saline water microbial communities from Organic Lake, Antarctica - #650 | ecosystem: Environmental > Aquatic > Non-marine Saline and Alkaline > Saline | place: Antarctica: Organic...
GATTTAATTCCCAAAATTCTCTTTAAAAACGCCATGTGTGCGACCTGCAAAGGGTTGCTGAAACCATTGTCATGCTTCAGAAATTGCGTAGACCAAATCTGACTGGCATACATGCCAGCTGACAACGTATGTCTTGAAAAGCCACAACATCGCATGAGGCCTGTCAGAAATCTCAATACCAAACTCTTTCACTCTACGTAAAGCTGCATTAAAAGGCCTCAAAGCATGGGTCGCAGCATGGTGCAAGTTCATGTGCTTATCAAATAACATTCCCAGGTAGGGAAAAAATCTCTCTCGTAGAGACGAAACAGGAACTGCGGAATTTCGGTAGGCTATAAAAATTAGCTACTTACTGTAAGTCCTTTCCTGGCAGCGTACGATTCAAGTCGTCTCAACATTTTCTGCAATTGGAGCTGTCAGGTTCAGCAGAGCATGTGAGTTGCTATCCTTTGACGTGTCCCTTAAACTCAAGGTGGTCATCTGCTTTCCACCTCACACCTGGGCGTGGCTGCCGACCCATTTCTTGTGATATTTTGCTACAGAATTCCGTTCCTTTTTTCAGCCCATGTTTTCACCAAGTTCGGCAGAAATATATAAAATTTAAAATGTTGAAAACGGTGCTTTCGCTATTCCTCCACCACAATCCGGCCGCGGGGCTGAGGGTTGCTGCCAGTTGTAGGAGCTCCCCTGTGTCCCTGCAAGCAGCACTGAATGAGCCACCACAAAGGAATGGCATAACAGAGTCGCACCCAAGTGCTACTTCCATTTCTAGCGGCCCTACTTCTTTTTCTTCGTATTTTCCGCGGGGCCTGCACAGTAGCAGCAGCAGCAGGATGTGCCGCTGGGTTGAGGAGGCAAGCAGCGGTGACCAGGAGGCAACGAATGACCCTTCAAATGGCGGGCATTCCCGGCCTGGGCCCTTGTCGGACGCCTCTCACGAAAAGGCCATAGAAGTACGAATGGAATCGCAAGTTGTTTTTGACGCTGTTTGGAGGAGGTTTGAGGACAAGTACCGACTCAAGGTGCGTATTCCCGTCCACAGTTAAGAGGTTAGAGTAGGCAAGGGCAGGCTTTTCTCCAGCCTCCTCGCACGCATGTGCCTAGTTCTAGTCAAGTCTTAGAACCTGATTGTCCCATTTTAAGCACGCTTGTGTTTGGTGACGTGAGCTCCACTTCTGTCCCTCCTCTTCCCACCCCTGGCCCCCTTTCCGTTGTCCTCACCACTGCAGAATGTGCATGTTCCGAGGGAAGTGGTGTTCCTCAATGGCGCGCCAGGGTCAGGAAAGGTGTGGTGACCTGCAGAGCGCGCTCAGCAGTAGTCGAGCGCGCTCCTCCAGTGTGCGTTGCCTGTGCCTGCTCCTTTCCTCTTTTAATTGTGTGTCTCACTATGCTGCACATTTCAGGGAGCAAACACGGTGCATATTTTGAAGACGCGTGGCCTGGACACAAGCATCTCCTTGTCATCCCTCTTGGTAGGCCGTAATGGTGACTTTTCAAAAGCTGTATCCCTGTCATGTGCCACCATGTGCTTGCTCGTATCTCAAGCAACAAAATTTGTAATTTGAATGCAGGTTTCACACCCCGAGGCTCGATCGATCATTGAAAAGGGTGAATTGATACCAGACATCCTTGTGGTGAGTGTGGAAGTGTGCTTTTGTGCGTGCATTTTGTGAACACACTACGTTGTTTTTTCGTCAGTGTTGAGCTTGCATTTTAAAATGTGCATGGTACCAGGCGTCAATGAGGGGGAGTGCGCATCATATAGCCCCTGAGGTTGCAGTGACTTGTTTAACCTTTTGAACGCCCCTAGCTCTTGTACACAACCAGGGTTCCTATGTCCAGTGTTGGCCAGGACCATATATGTACTTAGTACATGACTACATTTCCTGCTAAAGCTCCATTTCTTAAATACACTGTGCGTAATGCATGCAGGGTGACATCCTGCTGGAGGCCTTGCTTGCAAATAGCTGCAAGTCTCCTGACTGCGGCGTTTTGGTGGACGGTTTCCCTCGCACGGCTGTGCAGGTGCGGGGCTAGCAGGTTGGCCGAATAGTGTGGAATACCAAGCACGAGCCAGTGTGCCTAGTACTTGAGTCGACCCTGATCAACCTACACGTCTTTTTGTGCTAGAACAGGCATCTATCCAGCGCCTTTGGCCGGTGTAATGTTGCATTTTGCACGCAGGTAGACATGCTGAAGCTCTTGTATGACAAACTCAGTGACTTGCACACGCTATGGGCCGACACGGCGCATGAAAACCAGTTCCCTCGCCCCTTATTTAAGGTAGGCCCTGATTTCACAGAGAGCAACTTCTGCATGAGATGTGTATGTGTGTGCCCATGCACGTTTTTGCGCTTGCGCATGCATGTGTGTATGAGTATGTGTGTTTTCAATACATCAGGGTGCAATGCAAAAGTGACTGCTTGAGTGTCTTTTTGCGTATCCCGCTTGATGCTCTTACGCACCATGTAGGAGGCAGGGAAGGAGCTAATGATGAGATTAGTGGGATTGAGCAACGTGGCATAGGTGTGCTGTATTAACCCCGCGCAAAATTGTTCACAGATGGCACTCAGAATGGACACGCAACTCCCTCTGTGCCTTAAGTGATTTTTTGTTTTCGTTACTCGCCCTTACGCAATGATACCAAATACATTTCAATGTATTGAAGTGCGCACCCTCATTTGCTTTCACCCATGCACACATCACACAAGCACGTGTGTAAGTGCATGTACGTACACGCACACTGAACCGGCAGTGCTGCACAAATTATTATAAGCTCCTGCATGAAGTGTACCCAGGCAGGTGGTGGCCTTGCATACAAACGCTGAGGCCAGTGTTGTGCCAGAATGGTGTATGGTTGTACGGATTAGAACAGTGTACGGTTTTGGACCATATATACGGTAAAATACAGTGCAGTGTATGGTACGGTGCAAAAGGCTGGGAATTTTTTTTTTTTGTTGCAGCAAAGGGTCATATTGCTCTAATGTAAAACTTTGATGCACTGTCTAAGAGGGAAAGCACAAACCAAAAAAAGCAGTCCTGACCGGGAATTCAACCCTGACCCTCTTTTCCCTGCAAAAAGGCAAAATACAGTCGACCGTATTCGAGTGGTTTGGGCCTATTGTTCCTTCGACCGTATGACAGGGTTTTGGACCATACCAATACGGTCTAAAAATATAAATGTGGCATAAAAGCACAGCACTACATATATTCCCATGCATAGAAGCACATGAACGCACAGACACACGTCAATCGCACGCAGAGTATTCACACATTCCCTGTGTAGGTAGTGGTGCTGTATGTGGACATGGAGACTTCCATTGAGCGCCAGATTGAGCGCGCTAGAGTGGCGTCTTTACACAATGAGCGGGTGATGGACGCGGGAGCTGGGCAGCTCTGGTAGGAGAAGGGCGAGGGTCGGGGCAGGGGCAGGGGAAATGTTGGTAGGAGGGAGGCAGAAAAGAGGGGCAACGTGTGGTGGGTAGATGGGGGCAAGAGGGGGCTCAAGTTTGGGCCGCACAAAGGTGGTGGAAACCGCCTTTTCAAAATGCCATGCATTTGCACACGTCTTGCCTTTGAAGTATTGCGAGTATAGACAAAGACGCACAAGCATACAAAAATACACAGACTCACGCACATGCGTGCGCAAGCGCAAAGACGTGCATGGGCACACACACACACACACACACACACACACACACACACACACACACACTCACACACTCACACACACACAACAGAAACAGGCATACACACTCAAAACATTCCGACCAAAACACTCACGATCAAACACACATCACACTCACCCACGCAGTAGGGAGCAACGGGCCACGGACACGAGCGTGGCAAAGTGCAAGAGGCGCTACGAAATCTTTAAGCTGCACTACAGTGCAACCATGCGGCTAAAGCAATTTTTCCGTGAGTCACTTATTGGTGGCATGTTTGTAGCGGTGCTGGTATTCTTCTTGGGGGGAGGAATATGACAAAGGCAGGGCATGTGAATGCAAGAATAGCTGCAAGGATCAGTCAGGCAGCATCAGCATTTGTTCTGGCTGGCAATGTTTTCCATCCAGGAAGAAGTTTAGAATTCAGCGTCTTGGCCACCACCAGGGTGGTTGCCAACAAGTAGAACCGTCGGTTGTGTGACTAGTAAACCCTCAGGCTCCCCCCCACAATGCTAACGTGTGTTTGTGTGCACTGTGTCCCTGCCACGCGTGTGCTTGCAGCTTTCCACCTTATTGACAGCATGGGCACCTTGAAAGAGACGCAGGAGGCCATCAGCTTGGAGCTGAGGTGTGTGCTGTGAGAAGGCTCTGTATTGCAAACTGTGTGGTTGCACCTCAATGCGGTTCTCTGATTTATGCACACTCTCGTTCTTCCCTGTTCTGGGCCACCCTCCCGCACACACAGCAAATCAACGCTCACCGACAGAAAGGCCTTGTAGCAGCAAGACTTCTCGTCCTTGACTTCTCGTCTATGGCGTGAAACAGTGTTGTAAGGAGCAGCAAGGTGCAAATTCACCCACAAACACAAATGCGCACACACAGGTATCAGTCCAGCCTAGACCTGAGCCAGGCCACCTACAGCGCCCTCAGGCACCTCCCTCTGTCACGTGACCTTGCCCAGCACGCACGCCAGCAACTCGTCAGCCGTCTGGATGACCACTGTCAGAAATTTCCGGACCTTTTCCACCAGGTGCTACTCGCAGCAACACACAGACTGTTGCACACTGCACTGGACAGCACACAGGGCTCATGCTAATTGTGTTCAAGACGGCTACATAGGTCGCCGTATTCACAGATGTGCTAAGTTACAGACGTGCTGAAAGCTACGCACGTGCAACCAGTGATAAGCAATGTTAAACACACAATGCACACACACACGCACACTCGCACGCATGCGCACACACGTACAAACATACATGCACACACGCACGCACGCACGCACGCATACATACATACATACATACATACATACATACATACATACATACATACATACATACATACATACATACATACATACATACATACATACATACACACACACACAAACACACACCTACACCATAAACACACACTCTCCCCTCTGCAGGTCATCAACGTCATCACGGCTGAGATCATGCCAGTGCTACGTGAGAGCGGCATGGCGGGCCGAGTTGAGTATGTGTCACACCGGCCTGTCTTCACTGAGCACCCTCGTGCCACGATGATGCTCATCGACGTGCTTACTGACAGGGGCTTCAGCGTCAGTCACACCGCTGACGTGTCGCACGTGCCGGAGTCCATCGACCTGACCACGGGTACAGTGAGGAATCGTCAAGAAACAAAGCACCGGTGCGCGGAGGGGGCAAGAGGCATCGTGTTTTCTTCTGTGCTGTCATGGTTGGATGGGGGTGGAGGAGGTCGTGCACCCGTTGTATGATTGAAGGGCTGAGGGGTAGCAGCTGCATTGGTCTAAAATACTGCCAAGGAAGTGCCAGCAACACGTGTAAGCAAAAAATAAATCACAAGCCTCCACGCTTTTGCCACTATCCTCATGTGCTCCAATTTGTGTGCTTCAATGCCCCCCAAACTAGATCGCATGTCACCTGGAAAGTCCACTTCTCCCTTGCTGCAGGTTCCATGTCCACTGGGACACCAAGGGGGTGCGTGAAATGGCAAAAGCTATTGAAATCGCCACACGCATGGCAGAGAGTGCTGCCAAGGACAGCGCTCAGATCAGTCAGGTGCGCTAGGAGCTGTTTTGGATGTAAGAGCTGACTAAACACGCGCCACCACCACAACAGATCTGGCTCCTTGTGCTGCACACAACAATGAGGAGGAGGAATGAAGCTCAGAACGTGCATGCTTTTGTAGTTCAAACATACAGTATTATGCAACTTGCGTACAAACCAGAGTGTACTCGTTATACACACACGACACCCATACACACGCACATGCACTCTTACAGAGTTCCATCCCCTTGCAACCTGCACACAAAAGTGCAACAACACCAATACGCACGCACCCATACACACACCCATACACGCGCACATACACTCACACTCAAACACAGAGTTTCATCCCCTCGCAACCTGCGGACACAAGCGCAAAGACTGCGGCCCCCACTCGGTTCCTGCCCCAAGAATTGTCAGGCTATCCTGCAACAGCACCACCCAAGCGACAAAGGCAGGAGGACAGCAGGGAAAGGAATCTGTACTCAGAGGAGATGGTACTGCACAGCAGTTAGCTTGATATGTAAGAGTGTGTGGGAGAGGTTGTGAGGGAGAGGCTCAAGAAGTTTCTATTGTAATGTGAGATGAATGCGTTGAGTTTAATTGCTCAAAAAAATTCCGCCGTTTCTTACCTTGGTGGTGTGCACAACTGTGCGCTTGGACTGTGTGTTGGGCACGTGCCCTAGATGTGCAACGTGATTTGAAACGTCCTTGTTCTTGTTCTTGAAGGTCATGCAGAGCAAACCCCTTACACGTCCGTGTGCTTGATTTGATGTGCAGCTTTGACTCCTCGATAACATTTTATTTTATTTATTTGCGGCAAGAGAGGACAGAGTTGCTCTCACATTGTATGGGGATGAAGCTCCTTGTAGTGATATGACGAGCAAAAAGTTGACGGTTTGCCATATGATGCTTTTTCATGCTTACCTACATTGCAGTGGTTTTTCGCTGCCAGTAGAATTTTACTCCTTTGAGAGGGTGAGAATACAGAGCGACTGTTGGAGTTCAAGTGTTAGGTTTGGTAGCAGTCGGTGTGTTGAGAATTGCAGCGGCAAGTGACTGTGATGATGTTTTTTTTAGGAGAGGTGTTTGCTTGTCTGTTTTGCAATTGAAATTAGTGTGGGTTGCCAGGTCGAATCGGTCGCTGCAATCAACGCGTGACAAATTTAGCATTTGAAATCTTTGTGGGTTGCCAGGTCAAACTGCTTGCAATTTCATGAGGATATATTTACTCAACTACTATGTCTTTTTCAAGCACACGGGACCTGGATCAGGCTTGTATGCACTGTTTATTTACGCAACATCTCAATATTTTCAGCAATCGTCAGCGAACGTAGTCGTGAATTTGTCAAGCGTAAATGACTTACAAGACCTGGAGTGACAGACATCTGGATTGTCTCCAAATTACCCATAGATAGTGTGAATGTTGAAAGGATGGTGAATAACCGGGGTTGCAAAAATCGTCACACCTGAAGAGATTATTTATTTTAACACCGCATCTCTATTCCATTCCACTCCACTGCACCCGCTCTTGTACGTGTTTCACGGTTAAGAGGACTTTTAATGGTTAATGGTTACAATGGGGGGTGACCTTCAGCCAGGTTGTTTGGCTGATCGGCTGCTGACTGGTCTCGGCCAGCCACAAATAAATCCATAAGCTCAGAAAGAAAAAGAAAATAGTTCTGCTGAGGAAGGAAATCATGTACAAGTTGGTTGTTGACCTATTGCAGCAAAAAGGGTTGGGCTGCTTAAACCGTTCAGTCAGACAAGGATCAGCGTGCCAAACTAATACTGCGAGCAAACAGAGGCGAGCCCTATTACGGCGTTTTTCCTTCTCCCCTTGCATTCTCCTGCTTGGCGGTTGGAACAATTCGGAACAGGTTCAGAAACATTTTCAATTCCGAAATCTCAATTCAATTTTTTGCAGCAAACACAAAACTCCAATTCGGAACCCAAAAACTCAGACATAAAATACCTACCCGTATAAAAGAAACGAAAGTTGGAGAGTCTTACAACCATAAACCATAAATAGGATTTTTGGTCCTGCAGGACAACTTGCAGGATGGAATGGCTCAGAAGGCTGAGGGGAAAAGTTCTTCCGGTGGAGGACCCAATGTTCCAACTTGTTGTTCTAATGTGAGAACGTTAAGGCTTCAATCTGTGAGGCTGCTATTCCTACTGACCTTAATTTCACTTCATGTTCTCCTGCAGTTTTGTGAACTTTGGGCAGGCAATGACGTATTCCGTTCCTTTCACGTTGGCGGTGTTCATGGTGTGTGAAAAAGGGCGTGCATGAAAAGGACAAGAAATCAGAGTGCTCGGGCACCACTGTGCACGTGCAATCACTGCGTGCACGAACGCATGCGCATGAAAAAGCTGTGTTTGTTGTGGTGTTGTAGATATGTAGATAGCCGTAAACACGTCCTGACTCTCACAATGCGTTCCTGTGAATTACGAGCAGGTTCGACGCTATGAGCAGGACAAGCTGCCTGAAGGGGCTGTTTTAGACGAACAAACAATTGGAAGGCTGACAGGTGTTTTCCAACTTGACACTCACGTAGAACTTGCTCACATCGTAAACAACATCGGCACTGACACTTGAAAACCTGCTCACATTGTCACCACCTATTCCACAAACTCATGCAGAGGTCAGTGGCCAATTTAGTTACCCAAACATTTTCCTTAAAACGCAGGGCTCCTGGCCGCCGCCTTTTCATTTGCTCAGTTTTGCACATCTCTACTGTGGGGCTTGATATCCAACATGATTGGCCGTAAGGTAAGCCACCCAATTTCTGAACCTTGAACTTGCTTGAGCAGACACTCACTGACCACCTGGCTACCGTGCAATTGTTTTCATTCTCCTCTCTCTTTCTCTCTGTATCCATCTTTTGCAGCCCGTGATCCTCATTGGCACTGCTGTATCATTGGTGGGTTGGCCGTGCCTGAGCCGTGCTGTTTTTGTTTAGATTCTGTGCCCTTCTGCAGTGTACAAGTTGAGTTTTCCCGTGTGGAAGGTGGTGTTTGTGGTTCATCCCACCCCTCATGCTCCTTCGTGCTTGCAATGTTCATGTATGTCCAGAATTACAAAGTGTATTTTACATGGTTATTATAAGTAGTCAAAGGCGTTGTTTGAGCTTGAGCTGTGCAGTGGCCTTGTTAAGCAGCCCCATTTGCATGATATATTAAGGGGCAGGACATCACTTGGGATCCTTACTTGCTAGCCAACACCAGATGGAGTGTGCTTTAGAAAGAGTGTTGAATCCGTCTATTCCCACTCCCCTCCTTTCTTTGCCATCATCATCGTTGTAATGCGGGTGTACCCAACTCATCAGGCAAATGAGGTCAAGCAATCAGTCGTACCCTCCCACTGATTGCACTTTGGCTGTGCGCTACCAGCAAATGCGATCCAAGGTCAACGAACAAACGTTCGCTCTCTATCAATCAAACACATGCCTCACTCACAACCTCACAACACCCACAGGTGTCGCTAGTATGGTTCGGCTTTTCAATGTCCTACGGGATGGCGATCGGCTCACGGATATTTGGAGGTGGGCAACATCATGACAAAAGGGTTCCTCCTTTCTCTTTACTCTCAAGGAGACACTAACGCCAGTATAAGGACTACTGCTGTTCAGATGTTTTCTGAGCACCCCTTGCTGACAGTAAGGCTGTGCCAGGATGCTAGGCCTGGTTGGATAACAGTGTGTTTTGTGATTTACACTGTTTATCCTAAAGTCTGTTTCAACGTTTTTGAACTCAAACATGAGGGAAATTAATGCATTTGAGCTGATTGTTTGTGTTGAGCGAGCACGCTGGTGCTAAGCTGCTAATTCCATGTTGGTTTGACGCTCACATCCACATTAGTCAAGGCTTGACTTGCCGCTGTTGTCTTTGCTGCCTGCCCAGGCCTCTTTAACGGCGTGCTAGGCGCCTGGAAGTGTATTATTGGAGAAAGCGGGGACTCTCTAGTCCAGGTATCAGTAATTAGGAGGAGTGTGTGCGTGTGTGCATGCATGTGCATGTTTGTGTGTTGGCAAAATATCTCCACACAGTGTGCTCATGGGGTTAAGTTGTCAATTCCTGTGGTGGCGTGTGTTGCACCTTCAGTTGCACGTATGAGCCCCATACCATGCCCCTCCGCTCTTTTGAAACACACAGGGTAAAATGTTTAGCAACATGTCTCTCGCTTGGGGGTTAGGAGCGGTGTTCGGGCCACTCATAGGCGGGGCCCTGGCGCAGCCTTGCTCCAACATTGGACACATGCCCCTGTGTGAACCAGGACAGTTATTTTTCGACAGGTAAGGATGGAGAGGCTTGTTAACAATGTACACATTGTCTTTCCCTTTTCCTTTCTGCGGTGAGAAATGTTGTGGGACCTGAGAATCTGACTCATTTTCCTCAGCAAGTGTGGGGAGCGGTGCCACTGCCTGCTTTTCCCTTTCCCTCTAAAACTCAGGGATGGCTTGAGTGCCTTCTATTCTTTAGAGATAGATGACAGAGGTAATGGCACATCCTCCAGCTGGACTGGCGGTTTCTGAGAAGTATCCTTTCCTTAGTGACAAGTGGGGTGTCCTTCGTTTGAGCTGTGTACGTGTGGAATAGTTGGGGATTTAGCACTCTGCATACTGAGTCAGCTCAGTCTTCCAACCCCTCACACAATCAAGCGTTTTGTCAGTCCAAATGTTGACCTCCAGCCTGTCAAGGAACGGATTTGTTAGCAGAGAAGGGGAAAGACAAAAGGGGTTATGGTTCATTAACTGCAACGATTAAAGTATTGATTTCACCTCGTGCCTCTGATTACGAGGGAAAGCTTGGGATCCTGTTAGTATGCGCATGCCTGCCCAAATTGGGCATTTCTGAACATGGTCATAACCTGTGTATCATAGAGAGTGTTGCCTTTACAACCTTGGTGCTCCCGATTGATACTTCTGCTTGAACCTTCATAGTACATATGCATACTTAACAAGGCTGCAATTGCTGGACACCTGCGTACTTTTGATTGAAAGCAGGCCCTTTTTGCTGCCCTGTTTAGTTGGGGGCGTCATCATCGTCATGGCAGGCCTTGCTGCAGCATTTCTGCTGAACGAGGTGAGGATGAGGCTCTTCATGGGAGAGGTTAGCTTCACACGCAAGTGCTCTTGTTCAATTTGCAGGAGTGTACTGTTTTATAGTTATGGCTGTTGTGATTTGTGTATATTGTGTCCTGATGTACATGTTCAGCGCAAACAGGCCCCCAATACAAGACACTTGACGCGCAAGACATCCATCGTGAAGTTATGCTGCTCACAGAGCAAGCTGCACCTTACAAGTTCTCGTACCCTGTAAAATGTGCCATTGCCGCCTTGCTACTTGTTAGACTTACTGGCAGTTGTGACGTAGGCAAAGTTAATAATTCAGCAGAGATATTGGCCACAAGAAATGTTCTGCAAGCGCTTGCCTCTTCCACTTTCCTCGTGACAAAGTGACTGCCCAAACAGTAATGAACAGCTGCTGTATGCAAGCAAAGAGGTGTTTGCTCGGTATTGCTCATCTGCATCTTTAATGCTCACCAACTCAAGCATCTCACTTACACTCTGTCTTTCTTGGCCTTGTTCCTAGACCCTACCCAGCAGCGTGAGGAAGAAGCATGTGGGGTCAGCAAAATGGTTGAGCTGGAAGATGTTCGGGAGCAAGGACATTAGCAGGTGTGTGATGGCACATCAGCAGGTGTGTGATGGTACAGTGTCAGGTGTGTGATGGCACGCTCTTCTGCAGACTTCGCACTGATCAAGGGATGCAGTGTATTGAAGAGTGACTGCGTCAACTAGGGCTAGGCTGCAAGGGCAGCAGCAGGTGTCCCTTGCTGCTTAGCCCTGTGAAAACGCAAAACAATAAAGGTGATACTGGCAAGGAGCTACCTGGTATGGAGCTTCATCGCGTGTGCTTAAATGCACCGCTCACGTAAAAAGGGAGTGCTCTAGCTTGAAAGCACTCTTGACCTTACAACCACTAATTACCGTGTTAAGGCACAATATGCTTCTCGCCATCACACTCTGCCCAGAACCCTGAGTCTATGCTTGTGCGTGTGTCTGTGACTGCCTCGGCAAGCAGGTACAACTACACCCCTCTGGGCAAGCACGGCAACGGAGCAGGAGGCTGGAAGAAAGGAAATCAGTTTGAGCAGGGGGGGGGAACAAACGGCTTGCAAGGCGAGGCGGGGGACGAGGCTAATCGTGGGACAGCTTTGCTGATGGAGGGAGAGGAGACGGATTGTGGGGCCCGAAAGACGAGCGGCAAGCACTCGTGTTTGCTTGCCCGAAGCTTAGCAGAGCAGCAGCAGCAGCAGCAGCAGCAGCAAGGCTTTGGTGGTAGCAATACCAGCAGTACCAGCAGTACCAGCAGTACCAGCCACAAAGGCAGACCGGAAGAAGACCTTGATGCAATTGAGCGCAGCCTGCTAGAGGGGCGGGGTGGTCGTGCCAGCGGGCTGAGATCTGCACTCACGGTCAGCAGATACCCAGCCGATGAGGCCCCCTCCTTGCTGCGCCAGAGAGAGGGCCTCAATTCAACAGTAGCACCACGCACCATTTCTACCACAGACTCCTGCTCCTCCCTGCACCTACCAGGGCTGCAGGGCTGGGGGAGGGGGGGGGTGATGCGGGGAGAGGGTGCAGCGACCGAGCCACGTTCAAGCTCACTAGCGAAGGCAGGGAAGGAGGTTGGCATTGAGCTGTCTGAAGTGTGCAGCCCTGGTTGTAGGAGGACTGACGGAGGTGAGAGGGATGAGCAGCAGTGGGGAAGTAAGGAGGGTGTTGCCAGGAAGTGTGAAACGGGGGAGGGGAAGGATGAAAGTCGGCCAACTTCAGCGGCAGCGGCAGCAGCTGCTGCAGCAGCAGCGGATGAGGGTTGTTGTAGAAGTAAGGGCGGGTGGAGAAGGGGGGCGGAAGGGGAAGAGGGGTGGGAGCAGGTGGACATAGAGGACGGGAAACTGGGGAGGGAGGCTGGTGGGGTAGACATTGAGGGGGACAAAGGAAGGGCTGAGGAGAGATTCAATGAGGCTTGGGATGAGGAGATTGAGAAGGTTTTGCAGGATGAGGAGGAGCTCGTGATTGTTTGGTACAAAAATCCTCAGGTCAGTGTTCTTGCACGCATTCACATGTGTCCAAGTGTGGGTGAGAGTATGTGTGTTGGCGTGTGCGTGTGCCTGAGGTGGGAGGGGGCGTTACTGTTTGTGTGTGTATGTACGCTTGTGTGTGTGCATGTGCATGTGTGCATGTGTCAAGCTGTGCATAGAGCACAGAGTGTGTATATGTGTGAGCGTATGAGTAAGCTGTGAGTTTGTATTATGCCATAATACGATCTTTGATTCTCCAGGAAAACGTCTACAGGAGTTGCCCACACATGATACAACCTAGCACTTTCAGGGCGACGTTGCGGGTTCATTTGCTGATTGACTGAATTTGCAACTTAGGTTGCTCTGGATACACACGATGAAACCGAATTGCAGGTCTGGCTGCCGACGATCCTGGGCCAAGGCACAACAGCCCTGGTTGCAGTTGCTCAATAGCAATTCAAGGCATTGCTGTCCTTTGTCTGAAACGCTTGTCAGCTTCCAAACTTTCTTCTGCCCTTGCATGTAAAGTCAGCGCTTGAGCGCTTCATGGTGAACAGAAACCGCCTCTTCTGCTTGCAACCACACTGGAGCCAGTAACTGCATGCACTATGCCTTTTCTTTTGACAGATCCTGCTTACAGTTGGCGCGTACAGCATGACAGCACTCCTCTACTGCGCCATGGATGAATTGCTACCCATCTACTCCTCCTCCCCTGCGCGCCATGGTACGTGCCCTCTTTTGACATGTGTGTGCATGCATGCGTGTGCTTGCGCATACATGAGTGTGTATGTGGGTGATTGAATGTGTGTATGTGTGCCAATTCTATTCCATACATCTGATTTTTACCTTGAACATATGACATGAAACGGGACAACTCTGCTTGTGCTACATTACAGACCATAGGAATTAAAGGGAAGAGGAGTAGGTGGCCATTGTAGATTGGGTAGCGCAAACTTTTATTTTCATTCTATTGGTTTTCACTCTGTTGTTACATACTCAAAAAAATGCAGGTTGGGTTTTGTCAGTCGTTCAAATCTTGAGAGTTGTGTTAACCTAAAATGCGGTCTGCGGTGGTATAACCATATTCTCATCAAACGTGCAGGTAGACTTGGGTTGGAAAGAAAATCCTAGCAGGGTGATCTCTTTGCGTCTTGTCCAACCAGTATTGGACATCGCGCTAATTCAAAAACACGCAGGCGGGCTTGACATGGAGGAAAAGGACCTAGCGGTAGTGCTGACCGCGTACGGCGTGATGCTTATGGCCTATAGCGCTTGGGGCTATCCCAGAATGCAGCAGGTATGCACTTCTGGCAATTCCCAGATTGCAGGCAGATATGCACTTTCGGCGAATTCACTCGAATCCACTCAAATTCACTCAAAATCCACTTAATTTCACTCACTCAATTCCACTCACTCAAAATCCACTCAATTTCACTCACTCAAACTTCTGGCAAATTCAGACAGCCAGACCTCTGTCATAGTTCCCCCACCTTTTCCAACAACCTGATTTTGCTTGCACTAGTCGGCCTTGACACTTTTTGACCTCGTTCACCCAACATACAGGACCTGTTGTTTCAAAATGTAGGGAGATAAGTGGTGTGCGTATGGGTCAACTTTGAGGGGTCAATGATGTGGTGGTCATTTTAGGTTAGAGACATTAGAGTGGTCTCTCCGGAATATTTGGGGCACAGTCACAAAGCAATCATTCTTTTTTCTTGCAAATTGTGCTCAAACCCATCACACGACACCTTTGGGTAAATATGGATTGGATGCAGGTCCTTGAAAGGGCCTGAGGGTGTATTTGGGCAAATTACCAGCTAGCCTCTCTGAATTTGCAGGATACATGTGCTAAACAAGTTTGTCCTAATTTTGTGCGCTAATCACGTGCTCATGTCACTCCTGCTCAAATACCCCTCTAGGAGTCATTTTCTCAACATGTAAGTAGACAGATGATCAGATGATGCACGTGTTAAAAGGGGGACATGTACATGTGTACAGAATCTGGATGAATAAATGGAGGTTGGGATTATTTTGGCTGGATTTAGTGCTATAAGACGTTAGGGCAACTTCACGCCTCTTCTGTGGTCCCAGGAAGACCCAATTTGCAGATTTGCATGGATCACAGATTTATGTTGTCTAGATCACAAATTTGCTCCAACGCCGTAGCAAGATCGCTGGTCCTTTGTGCTGTGCTTGCTTGCTTTGAAATGGCCGGACACTCCTATTTGCTTCAGAAAAAGCTGTTGCAGCACCTGCCACGCGTCATTTGTCTGGTAGAGGCAAAACAAAAGGTAGCCTGCTGGTCATTTCAATAACGTTTACTGTCCCCTCTTTGCACAGTGGCTGGGCACTCTGTTCGTGGCCCAATCAGGGCTAGCAGCTGCCGTTCTGACTTGCGCTTTGCTGCCGCTGGCTCACACAGCCCTTTCAGAAGGAGTGCTGCTATCATATGTGAGTTACCATACATTAGGTATATCACCGCCCCTAATCAACGTTTTTCGGAGGTGGCGGTGAGGTATTATTACAAAATCGGTGGTTATTTATACATTTATTTTTAGGGGTGGCGGTTCAGGTACGGCAGTGTAAAATATTCGGTGAACGATCAGAGAGCTCCCACGTTCCACCTGCACCTGCGAGGTCGGCTTGGCTGCAAAGAAGCAGCAGCAGGCAGCCGACTCGTCTGCCGTGCAGGCAAGAGCGGTCCGGGTCGAGCGAGAGGCCTTGGTTGTAGGATGTAGTTGGCATTGCATTCTGTGCAAATGAAGTTGATACAGGGATGCAAGCATGCTCTCATGCAGCGCAGTAATGCAGCAGCAGAAATGACATGCACACACAATCACACACACAAACACATACACACACAAACACACACACACACACACGCACGCTCTATAGCACCCAACCAGCACGCAAAGCTAGCACATGCAGCAGCAGCAGCAGCAGCAGGAAGAGGGGTGGTCTCACGCAAGCCCAGGGCTGCAAAAGCTCCTTTAGAGGGGGTGGTTGCTGTTTTTTGCTAAATTGTTTATTTTATTTGGGGGTGCTGGTGAGTACATGTACTGTAAACGGTATCGCAATAAATTGACTGTGCTATCACACTGCATTGCTAGATGCACATGTGTTGTGTGTCAGATGGTTTGCGCTGCTTTGGCTGCACTGTTTATTCTTTGCTTACACCATGCTAGGTCAGTATTTTGCATGTGCTTGGAGGTTTTTGAAAGGGCAGTGGCAGCCTTTCACATTACTCTTGCTGCACTGAAGCGCCGGCCACGTCTAGGTTGCATGTACTTATTATATTACTAGTCTGCCTTCACGACCATTGCCCAACCCTTTCGTTAAATAGGAACGTACACCCACATGCATACGCGCGCGTTTTCACACTTACTCACACACACACACACGCACACAAACACACACACACACGTGCTTATATGTGCAAATTGCAGGTTGTGCTTTATGTGGGCATGGCCACTAAGGCCTTTGCTCAATCCTCCAGCTTTACAGGCAGCATTGTCATGGTTAACGCCGCCCCCCATGCCAGCCAGCTGGGCACAGTGAATGGAATTGGGCAAACAATGGCCGCCCTTGTCCGCGGTGTGTACGTGTATGTGTGTGTCTTTGTATTGTGTGTGTACATGTGTGTGTGGTGTGTGTGAACACACATGATTAGTGCTTTGGCCTGCCATACGTCTCATCAGCAGGTGGTAGCCTGCCATGACTTACTTTATATTTTAAACTAATTATACGTACATCAACTCGGCATGTGTTGATGAAGACTTCATTCTCCAATTGTACGCTTGACAAGGAATGTGCTATTTCATGGCCATGATTTTTAGCTGCTGCATAAAAGCCGTGCTCATAACAACGTGCCTTGCCTTAAAGTAAAAAACTGAAATATGCGCTGATATATCTGACTGACGTTGTGACGGTGATTTGACAAGACGGTTGTGCCCTCAGGGTTAAAGTAACAGCTCAAAGGCCACCTATTCTTTTCAATGGTACCCTTAAACTAGTGCAGTCTTGACCTGATGCCCACTTAAACAAGTCCTGTTATCTTGACCTTACTTCTCCTGTGAACTTGCCATCTGACGCAGGGCTTGGGCCTGCACTAGGGGGCGTCATGTGGGCGGCGAGCCTGTCCTTTAAACATGCAGGACAGCAAGCTTTTCCTTTTCTGGTGGTTGCAGGTGTCGCAGTTGTTGCCCATATCATGTACGGTTATGTCAGACTGCCCAGGTTGAAGTGATCATTGTCCTTCAATAAAGCAAATAAGTTTGAATGCTAGATCAAGCATGTCGCGTGTTGTTCAGTGTTCCAGATCCGCATATTCCGGATTACTGCTTAAACGATTGTAACGAGCTTAACATTTCCAATTTACCTGTAATATCAAGCGGGTTTATAGCCAGCGTCTGCATTCATTCCTGTACATTACCTTGTGTTAGTCTTGCGATTGTTTGTTCCCGCCTCCTGACCAGCTATGCGTGGTCTCGGTATCAGGCACATGGCTTCGTTTTCATCAATTTTTGTGGGGAGTGATTATTGCCCAGTTTGGTTTTGAGCAGACTGCGATCAGCCTTAGCAAGTGGGCCAGATACTTTCTTTGTATTTATGATAGTGAAAAAAACTACGCAGGCAGTGAGAAACCACTCACTCCCCACATTTAATATGGTAAAAGGATCCACTTTAGTACCGGGTACCGTAAAACTACTCCAACAATAGGAAAGAAAGAAGAATCAATGGGTATCGGCAGGCTTGACCTGAAACCGTCTCCTGATGAGAGTTAATCATTGTGCTGGAAAGGTCACGTCTGGTATGGACAAGTTTGGCAGCGTAATTGACAGAATGAACATGAAGCTTGGTAGCAAGTTTCTTAACTTTTTGAGAATCAAGACTCAGGTCCTTAAAAGGCTCCAGTGTGTGAATGTTGTAGATGGTGCACCCACTCCCAAAAGGATGGTGTGGAGAGTAACAGAGGCTCCTTGGAGGATGAAGCATAGGTATTTGTGTTGTTCCTGCGTGGTGCTCAGCTGTAACTGTGGTCTAGTTAAGGTAGGGTAAGGTTACTTCGCTATATATGCCTCAGGGGCATCTGAGCGGCCGGAAGCTTGGGAAAAAGCCTGCGACCACACCTAGCTAAACAAAGGGAAGTGTCTATAATCCCTAAGCTATAAATTTTTATAAAAAGATAAGCAAAAGAAAGAGACGGAAAAAAGGTCTAGTTTGGAGAAGAAAAGGAGAGCCAAGTATGGCTTAAGAACTAGCAGAAGAAGGCTTGGTCTAAGCACAGATGGTTGATGGTTCTGAAGGAAGCAGTGCTAGAGCTCCACAGAAGACATGAAGAAAAAAGTCAGCTCTAGATACCAGAAGTAATGTAGCAGGCGCCTAACAAGAAGCATCATGAGTTGGGCATCATAAACAGGCAGCATGACGACCAGGCAGGCTCTATTTTAGCGCTTGCAAAGAAGAAAAAGAAACAACTACGCAGGCAGTGAAAGCCACTCCCAACAATAATTAAGGAAAAGGAGCCACTTTGGAACCGAGTACCGTAAAGCTCCTCCACCGCGAAAAGGAAAGAAAAATTCAATGGGGATCAAGAGGGTTGCAGGCTAGGCCTGAAACCGGCTCCTGATGAGAGTTGATAACAGTACTGGAAAGGGCACGTCTAGTATGGACAACTTTAGCAGCAAAGTTCACAGAGTGCACATGGAGCTTTAAGGCAAGCTTCTTAACTCTTTGAGAATCGAGAACCAGTTCCTTGAAAGGCTTCAGAGTTTGAGTGTTGTAGATGGTGCCACCAACACCTAAAAGGACTCCTTCCATCTCATCGGATGATGTGTAACAGAGGCTCCTTGGAGAATGTTGCAGAGATCTTTGTGCTGTTCCTTTGCGGCGTTCAGCTGGTTCTGAGGTCTGGTGTCCTCACAGTACTTGATCTCGACGAGGTGGATGTCACGCCGAGGTTTGCTGAGGTCTTTAGGTCGGTGCTGTCTGGGGTTGGTGGCTCTACTGGTGGCTGGCGATGCTGCGGAGGTGCTCCCAGTCTCCCTCAATTGCCCCCTGCCACTTCAAAGAACCCACCCCCCTACATCAGTTTGTTGTTTTTGTGTTTTTGCAGCGATGGGAGTGATCAGCACAAAATCTGGGCGGAGGTAAATCTGTCTTTATCTGGGAAGCGGGGTGGGAAAAGCCATTTGGGAATAATTTTACTTTCAGCTGTTTCAGAAATCTGAAGATTTTGCATGTCATCCGTTTGTTGCTGCCTATATCTATGGAGACAACGCATGATCCTAAGGGGCCTGTTTTGCTGATAGCCTTAAAAATCATGTGGCATGCTAAGTTGTGTCTTTTGGTGATCATAATCCTTATTCGTGTGTGTTGGCACCCAGAAAGGATGTTCAGGGCACTGTCTACTTGTGGGCAAAGGGGGCAAGTTTGACTTGTTGAGAGTTTGAACAATACCGCATGTTTTTGATTATATAGGGTGCCTGTTCTGTATTTCATAATGATTTAATAAGGCAAAGCATGGTAGGCTCACCAAAGCTCTCCTCGAGCGTCAAACTCAGCAACTGAAAACTGCGGCACAAGGCCACTTGGGACTTCAGTGTCAAACATCAAGATACCTTCAAAAGCAATTACAATATATGTTAAGAGCACGGCAGTACATTAGCATCCATAATAGCAACTCGGGTCTCACACTCCAAGGACAATCCATTCTCACAAAAAGTTTCGACAGTACTACAAAAGCACTCTGGGCACCCAACCTGCCTACTCTGGAAACCCTAATTGACCACATTGCATTCTCTCTTATGGACTCCGGGATCTCCAGCTTTTCAAGGCTACTTAGCCTAAACAGCACACGCATATTAAATGGCAACGACCTCAAATTCAAGTTTGGCAGCAAAATTAAAACGGGACAAATCTTTGCAATGAACAGGCTTGCCTCTCTGTTGAGCTCAGAGAATATACCCCCCCAGCTCATCAGTGACTTACATAAAAACAAGGACACGACACCTAACAAAGAAGAAAGGGTGAGGAAAATCAATGCTACTGCTTTAGATGCAATTAAGGCTTACACTCCCATGGGATGGGCCTGGTCAGATGTACAGGTTTCGCAACGCCGACAGATCCAAACTCCTGCTCGGCAAACAGTCTCCACAAGGAGAACGAGATACACAATTCAGAGGAACTGAGGAGCTGATACTAGCACTCAGCTAAATGCCCAATCAGAAGACCAAGAAATTGACAATCTGACAAAGCAAGGCTATGATGGTTGTTCCCAGGAATTTGAAAATATGGGACTCGTTGCAAGGCCAAAACATCAGAGACAAGGCAATATTTGTCACGGACACTGTCAATCCCCAAGTAGACATTCAACCCACCTGGAAATGTGAGATCTTGGTGCGGGATGTGGATCTCCAGAAGCCAGGATCGAATAAAGACTCAGAGGGTAAACCCAAAATTCCTGAACACATAACCTGTCAAGCAGCCTGTGCATATGACATCTACGGCAAGTGCACAGGCATGCTATCCCTAGAACGTCTCAACATCTGCTACATGCTTAAAACCAATCTAAACGGATTGGCCTACACAGTACTACACAACCACCTGTGCAAGATGCGGCAACTGAATTTGTAGGTCTGCTACAAAGGTATAAACTTGAAATGAGCTCACTTAACAACATTGGTAAAAAGGCAAGAGATTCCAATACGTACTGCACCCCGACGCACATTACGACCTCCCTCCAAAAATGGGCACTACTTACAAAGCAAAGACTTGCTAGTCCCCTAAATTTTGACCCTAGTTACCGAATCTACTGGAGCGAAAATACCAGAGACATAGTATTTGGGGCAAGAACTAATGCTTTTGACACTAAATTCACAGGCTTCTGCTTTTGCCACCCGAATTATTGCGACTACCTCCTACATTCACTTGTGGGACATGCACTTCAATCAGCATACTTCACTCAAGAAGCTACAGCAACATTTCTGCTCCTCCCTGATTGGCTTGGCTGGAGTAAGAACGGGTACATGACTTGGATAAACGACTACCCTGAGCATACGTGGGTTCTAGCCAGGTTTTCTGCAGACAGCATGCTCTTAAACCCTACAGAAGTTTGGTTAGACGCTCCACCCCAACCTTAACACAACAAAAATAAATTGCAGCTAATTGTCGTCTGGAACAATCAAGGGAAACAAGCCCTGTTTAAATCCAACCCAGCTTGATTGTCTCAACAATCTGACAAATCTTCAAGCAACGTGGACTTGTAACAATAGTGCCCACGTGCTTGCCACTGCTCGTGCAAAATGCATCGCAAGAACAAGCAGAGGAAGAGATTTCAACTCCTACACCCAGATACTTCCATTGCTGCTAACATCAGCCAGTGGCAAACGCTTCATAACACAAATGTCAACCAGTACAAGAGCCCACACATTCCCAAAGTACAAAACTGGAAATCAACTACATGCACTGATGGTAGTGCCATGCAAGATGCGGTCAGCAATCAGCAAATTATAGGCGCTGGCATTTTCACCCCCACTACAGACACTGGTTATAGTGATACCATCACTATCAATCCTGGAGGCAGCGGCCCCACAATCACCATTAATAGAGCTGAACTTGCAGCTGTGCTAGTAGCGGCACAAAAAGGCCACACTGAAATTGCTACAGACAGTGCCTCATCCTTCTTTCAGATTAGAAAACAGCTATTGAACCCAATGGCTGTACTCCACCACTTGCACAGGGAACTACTGAAGGACATTGTAATTCTAATCCAATCCTCACCTGCTCCCGTCACTTTTTACAAGGTGAAATCTCACTCTGGTATTATTGGCAATGAGGGTGCAGACCACCTAGCACACAAAGCAGCAGTCAATCAAATTTCTGACATTTCTCTCTCCCGCCAGCTACTGACCCCTTCTACGACCTGTTTTGGCTAAGCGTTCCAAACAAAGTTGGCTCCCATGCAGAAGAGCTACGTGTTTTGACTAACCTGCAAGACAAGTTAAAACATCACATGCACGCCCACCATTACCTTGGTGAAGCTAACACAGATGCACTGCTTTACAAGCTCTGCCTGGCAAAAATTGCATGATACGCCCGAGTGTGCAGCACAGCCCGACTCTCACACGCAGCAGCCTAATGCAAAGCCCCTTGCTCATGCCCAACTCAGTAACACATTCTGGTCCATGCCAAATGTGACTTTTAAGGAGCAGGAACAAGTCCTTAAGTACAAAACGGACACGATACACACAGACAAGCACACCAAACGGTTTAGCCATACGACAGGGCCTGCCACATGCCCTTTGTGCGGAGGTTCAGACAGTGCTCCACGCATACTTCTTAGGTGCAACAACCATACTCTGAAAAGAATGCACATAAACCGACACCATCACGCAGCAGTTAGCCTTTGTGGTGAAGGGATCAGTAAAGGCTGGGCTCAGCAATTGTTACAATGGATGCTTGTAAATGTGAACAGTTATCCGACTTTAACATTAAACCCCCTGATGACATTGAAAGAAACATTCCTGACTGGGTTTTCTCAACACAACAAAACCTTCCAATTAGACATCAAAGCCGTCCAGATGGCGTGTTAGTTATGCCCAGCATTGAGGGAAGAGGCAGGCATTTGGATCCCAAACAGATTCCCCCAAAGGACAGAGACATACATCTTGTAGAATTCAAATTCTGCTCAGACATAAACCCGCAACAGACATTAGAAAAAGCGCACAACCAGCATCAACCCCTTATCCAGCGTCTACGAACAAGGAGCCTCCGAGGCATCTCTCTCTGCAACTAATAATTCACACTTCATGTTATACCTCTTGGAGTCGGGAGCACAATCTATAATCAGCACACCATAACTCCTCTACTAAACTTAGGCGTCCCCACGCACAAAGTGCACCAACTAGCTACTAAACTGCACTGCCATGCAATAAAAAGCTTGAACAAAATTACAAAAACAAGACACAAAATACACCTTAACAACAACAGTGATAATGGGGGATTTGATGGGGGGGTTACTGGTAGAGCGGCTGGCGTCAGGAAGGCTAGACGCAGGCCGGATTGCATGGCTGACAACCCGCCGGATCCTCATTAGTCTCTGTTGTTTCTCCTTTTCGTCTTTCGGTGGGGCTCTGGCTAGTGTGAGCACTAGTTGAGAGCCTTTCCTTAATGCACGCTGGAGACTTCCAGTGTAGACTTTTTCTTCTACTTTTATATTGATACATAAAAGGGGTGAGCATGCCTTTGCATTTTCCGTCTACGTTGTAGAGATGCAAGCTATTGTGGCAGTGTACACTCCTGGGAGTATTGGGTTGTCTGAGGGAGATTCGGTGTCGTTTCCTTGGTGCTTCAGATCAACATCAGTGATCCAGTACTCGCAGCGCCCAGTGCCCAGTGGCTACAATGTCTGCTTGAGGGTTGGTGGGCTGCATGTCAGAATCGACTTTGTTCATTCCGGAGTTTTATGACATAGGGCTGGTAGAGACTTCTTTCTTGGTTGGAGAACCCTTGTCTTTGAAAATCAATATGATGTATATCCGGTGCAGGTTGCACTAGGTTTGGTGTAGTGAACGGGACCTGGCGAGTTGCACTCTCACCTTTAGGTGCTGCTCGTCTTGGAAAAAAAGTATTTCTTCACAAAAGTGAACAGAACCTAGATATAGAGCGTGTCAAAGTGGTCTTGAAAAAGACATCAAGGTGGAACTGAAGTATTTTTTTAAGCCCGCTTTGCTCAGGTGGAGCAGGCCAAACAATAAGAAATCATCTGCACAATAAGTCCCCACACCTGCAAAAGGCATACATCTTCATATCTGCTTTTCATTTTATATCGGACTGTCGTTGAGATCACTATCTATTCTTCTGTCGGCAGCAACAAAGTGAATGGCAAGCAATATAAGCTGATGTGCTGGATCCTTTACTTTGCAGTGACGATGATTTGAGGATGTGACATTTTTTAACACACTGCAAGCCTCCCTGTTTGGCTTCGAGTTACGCACAGCAACAAAAAAGAATGGGGACTCAAAAGAAAAGAGTAATGGAGCGCAGCATCTCCTGCAACACCTTGGAATAAAAATCATGTGAACATTAAATGCGAGTTTCTAAGATTCTAAATCTATCAGGCATGTTATCTTTTTCTACAGTGTCTACTATTCCCCCTCAATAAGGTGAGGACATGCAAAAGGGAGGCATTTATCAAGTGCCAAGAATGGTGGCAAGTAAGCAAGCTCCAGGCTTCAGAGACAAAGGATCAAACCCCATGCCTGCAATACAGCAATACGTATTTTAAGCAGGGTAACATAATTCGTCGTGACACACCTAAGGCTCAGCAGAGGGCTAGTGTTGCTCCAGAAAAGGTTTGTACTTTTCCTTTCACCCGTCCAAGCAGGAAATTGCAGGGCACAAACCAGGAGCAGTATCGGGGTTTCATCATCAGGGGGCATCATTACCCACATCAAGCTGAGGGATCCATCAACCTAACCACGGCGCCGCTAAAGACCACACCCAGAGACAACATGAGCAGTACGGACAGGAGGAGGGGCAGGGAGCGGCTGTCATAAGGCCCATCCAATTTAGCTCTGCAAGGAGAAAGCGAAGAAATAACCAAAATTGGCAATGCTGCAACAATTCAGAGAGTGCTACCAGCTACCTTACAGTGCTGCAAGGGAGACAGGTTTGTCTGAAGGAAGGGTGGAGGGTGTGTGGGTATGGATTTGAAGGGTGTGTGGGTGTGGGTGTGTTTGTGAGACTTTGTATGACTGTGTGTGTGAGTGTGTCACTGTTTGTGCGTTTTTTGTGTGGAAAGAGTATATAATTTGGTTGAAAGATAAAGCTTGGTGGTGTTATAATTGCGAAATTACACCTCAAAGCACCTTTGGAAGTGTCAGCAGAAACAATGCATATGGTTCTGGTCAAACCAACTGGCACCTGTACGATTAGTAGAGCTTTCAACGAGTATGCAGGAATTGCTACAAACGTGAACCACCCTTCTGACCCTGTCTCTGCTGTAATAAACTAGGTAGCAGCCTAAAACTTTTTAAAGCAAGCTTATTGCATTGTTCTAATAGGACGCTGTTCAGTACTCACTCTAAGAAGATGCTCCGTCTGTGGAAGTTTATCCCTGTATGCAGGACAGGGAAAGCCGATTAAGAAGTTTTGTAGCCTCGCTCATTTCTGGACTCCAAATGCGGCAAGGCAATGCAATCAGCCTGGACCAGCCTTGACGGTAGCAGCCTCAGCAGAGATTAACTTTTTTTTATCATGGCCATACATTACACGCTCGTACAACTATTCCTACCCACCAGCCCAGATGGCCATAAGAATAGAAAGCCCCAGCATTGTCAGAGCCACTGCACGAGTGACAATTGCCCTCTCTAAGTAGTCATTCCCCCAATGGCGGTGCGCGTGCCCAGCTACACCTGTATGGGTGTCGTACGTAAGTACTTAAATACGAAGAGAGGGAAGTTTTGGTCGAAACTGTTCAAATGCACATCCATCCCAGGCACGTGCCTGACGTGCCTGACGCATGCACAGGTCTTCTGACCTGGACTCTACTGGTCAAGCTCACCTACCTGATAACGCAGCAGCTATACTGCCGATGGTCACGGATGTGTTCATCCAGTGCAAGAAGGTCCGCTCGTTGGCTGCAGTTGATTGTTCAATTGGGTACGAGTCAGAAAGGATTACAGAAAGGGAGTCTTCAGGGGAGCAGTCATCATCACACTGCTGCTGCTACTCACCAAAGAAGGCTTTGGCATCTGTTCTGCGGAGTTCAGTAGCCATCCTGTTGGCTAAATTGGTTGGGAAATGAATAACTCTTATTTATGTAAATATTAAAGGGGCATTCACGAGATTCCTGTAATATTCGCATCATCTTTTGACGACTCCAGTTTTCTATTAAAGAAGCGCAAGAGCTATTGAGCTTGCTAGTACCTGGGACTCCGATCCGAGGGGTCGATCTCAGCATGAAGTACGGTGAGTGAGCATGCAGGGGTTAACATGAGCCATGGATGATTAGCAGTTTAGGCCTTTGGCATGCCACACCTCTTCCCTTGCACGCACACTCCGGACGCAACTGGATTTTCCCTGTGGGGATTGCTCAGCGCACAGAATCACAGCACGTACTCATCTCACTTGCTGAACAGGGCAGCACCTTGACAGCAAGCGCAAGGAGGAGTGGAAAGATTCCTACATTGATTACAAGGGCTTGAAAGACCTCATCAAGGCCTGCGCGTATGAAGCAGAGACCGGGGAGACCTCCTTCTCTCCGCGCACCACCTCCCTCACCATCGCTCGCTACAACAACCGCACAGACAGCGCAGAGGAGAGATTCTTCAAAAAGCTGGAGGGAGAGGTAGGAGGCATTCGAGGGGGGTTTAGCCTCTAGGGTTTTCTTCTTGGGCTCATCTTGGGCTCGAGGGCCTGCAATTGCTTTCATACTCAGGTTCACTCGTGCGCATGCACACACCAGCGCGTGCTTTTACAAACACACATGCACACACACGCACATAAACACACACACATAAACACACACACACACATGTGCACACACACACACAAACAATACACACGTATACACACATGTGCACGTGCACTCACATGTTTCCTCACATATGCATGCTAGTATACACCCAGCACAGCACTCCGTGCATCCCCATGCAGGTAGAGAGGGTGAACAGTTTCACCTCGCAGCTGGTGGGAGGCTTGCGTGCCTCACTCAAGAGCCTGTCAGGGAAGGTGGACAAGGACAACAGCAAAGAGGTGGTGCAGCAGCTGCTTGCGGTGAGTGGCAGAAGAGGGCTTGGGGTTACGTGAATGTGGGGACGTATGATGCAGGGCAGTGCAGCATCGAGTCTGCAGGGAAAGGGGCTCGCTCGCGCGCGATTGTGTGGAATGCAAACGAGTGACTGATGATGACCAAGTTTCTGAATGGACTTTTGAGCTTCCAAGGTGGAGTTAAAGCCGGTTTGTAGTACGAGGTTGCCTTTCATCTTTCACCACGAGGAAAAGGGCTGCAAGCCTTGTGGGTCAGAGCAGGGTGCACATGCTCGCTAACCCCAGGTGTAACCCCTTGTCCATGAACCACCTCACCTTTTCATGGGGATGTCTGCTCCTTGCACCTTGATCTGTGCACAGGCACTGTTGTTTTGCTACGCACCACCTAATACAATTCGCACGCTCACACGTGCAGGAGGCCAAAAGGATTGGAGATGACTTTCTGGCCTTGGAAAAGTACGTCAACCTTAACTACATGGTGAGCTGCGTGTGCGTGTGTTTTTGTTTTTGTGAGCCCGTTGGCGTTGCTAGCATCAAAACCATTTGCCTGTACGTGCTGTAAGGTAACAAGGCGCTCCAAATTAAGCATTTTATTTGGTATTGATACGCGATTGTGCGAGAGTGTGTCCATGCCGGGACCACAACTAAAAGTACAGCAATCAAAGTAAGTTTTGGCAATATACATACTGCACAATTCTGCTCTCCACGCGCTGACTTGCTATGGCTGTGTGTGTCCTATCTCCTGCAGGGCTTTCACAAAATTTTGAAGAAGCACGACAAGCTCCTGCCCCACGCCCCATGTCGCCAATTCTACGTGGCCCACTTGCATCAGCAGCCGTGGGTGCAGGTATGTGTGTGTGCTTGTGCTTGTGTCTGTGCTCGTCAGTGCAAGTTCCTTGTGTCATCTTGTTGTGCCCTCATATCCCCAAACTATTTGTGTGTTTGTTTGTTTGTGTGCAGGGCAACTACTCGGACCTGCTCGTGTCATTATCGGGCATCTACAGCAAACTGCGAGGAGACACAACTGGAGAGAAGAACGAAGATGCAGCCCAGGTGTGCGCTGATTGATTGATGGAAGACATGTTTGATGGGTTTGGAATTGCATTTTGACAGGAAGGATGGGTTTGGATTTTTGGGTGGGAGACAAGCTAGGGTTTAAAGTTGCGTTTTGGAAAAATGGGTGTACGACCCTGATAACGGTTTCAACCAATAACCCCTTAAAGGTTGGACAGAATGGAGTGTGCCTGCCCCTAATGAGCACTCAGCTGTTTTCATGTTCTTAGTCTCTTGCTTTTTCACTTTCTTCGACTCTCGCTCGCATGTTTTACAATTTAATTTGGATACATGTATGCTTGTGTCTCTCGTATTGGACAAGAGGTTTAAGTTACGAGTGAGTAGAGAGTGTGTGAGTGTCTCTGGGGGTCACTGCCAACCCACCACCAAGACCTGGGTGCAAAGTGAAGTATGGGTCACGTAGTGACCCCCACAACAGCATATGCTGTCTCTTCCTCTCATCAGGATACCTTCTAGCTCACCAACGAGAGCTGAGTGCAGTGTGGAGGAAGTATATGGGCTTGCAGTGCAATGAGACCCACGGCATAACACATGCCGTGCCATGTAACAAGCAGTGCAGTGCAGTGCAGTGCAGTGAGACTTACGACACAATACATGCCGTGCCATGTAACATGCATTTGCCAGGGTTTCTGCCGCTCCACCACCAAGTACTGGGTGCGCAATGAAGATGTGTCCACTGTCAAGCACCACGTACTGCAGCACCTGCCGGTGTTCCAGTTTGACAAGAACAACTTTGCGGGAGATGCCCAGGTGTGGTATAAGGCCTATAAGGCCTCAGATAAATCAAGGAATCACACCGTAGACCAAAGGGATAAAGAGAGTGTCTGTGTCTTTTGCTCATCGTACTGTCTTGCTAGGCTTGTAGGTGAGTGGTTCATCACAAGGATGGTTTCATCTTATAGGCGTGCGTGTGGTTTGGTTTAAGGCCCTGTAGCATTGACAGGAGGAGTTCCTAGGTGCCTGGCTCGGTGCTCAACGTACCTGCAGCTTTTGACAGTGTATGTGTGTGTGCATTGCTTACACAGGCTCCGCACAGGAGTAATTTCCTGACCTTGGTGCCTCTTGTTCTTGCTCGTCCCTTTGTTCGCGCGTCTGCAGCTCGTCAGCACTGTGTGTATACGTGTGTATTGTGAAAGTCGGCACTGTTGACGAGCTGCAGAGGAGCAAGCGCTGCAATTTCATGTTGCTGTCATCTGCAACTCATGTATATTGCATTGCTTGCTCCTCGTCTGTAGCTCGTCAACAGTATGCGCTTGGACAACTCATGTGTTTCATTGCTTGCACGTCTGCAGCTGAATGAACAGTGCGTACCACGACAACTCATGCCAAGTGTCATCGACCACATCATATTCTGTCGCTTGCTCGTCTGCAGCTCGTCAACAGTGTATACCTGGACAACTCCAGCTGCGAGCTGTACCACGGGAGGCTGGATAAGAAGCCTGGAGCTATTGCGTTACGTGTACGCTGGTAAGACGCCATTGATCCTTGATTGGGTCAGGAGGATGCTGAAGGGGTTAAACTCCTCCTCCTGACCCCTCCATCTCTGCTTTCCCTTGTGCAAAATCCAACTGTCATTTAAAATCTCACAGTCATGCAAAATACAACAGGCGTGCAAAATCTAACAGTCTTGCAAAATACAACAGCCCCTAACAGCAAGCTTCTTAAGGGATACAAACCCTCCCTCTTTGATCAATTCTTCTGCCTGAGTTTGCCCCAAATTTTCACGCCTCTATCCCTACGTGTACTTTTGCTCATAGCTTCACTCCCACCCGCCATCACGCTCTGCAGGTATGGAAACCTGCCCCCTGACTTTGTGTTTGTGGAGCGCAAAACCCACAAAGAGAGCTGGAAGGGAGAGGAGAGTGTGAAGGAGCGGTTCACCATTGCGGAGGAGAAAATGGTGGCATTCATTGATGGTGTGTGTGTGTGTGTGTATGTGTGTGTTGTTGCTGGTATGAGCAAGCAATTGGTGCGTGCGTGAGTCGTGAGCGTGTGTGCTCGCTGGTGTGTGTTGTGTGCTTGGGACACTGATCACACTAAACTGCTGCTTTACTCTTCAGCAGCTGCTGTTTGAAACACCCACCGATTAGCTATAGCGTGTACGTGTGAGCGCTGTGGCTGCGTCGTTGTTCTGGGATGCTTTGGCTTGTGCCCTCTTCACATGCTTGACAGAAGACTGTCGTGATGTCATGTCCAGGTGTCTTTGCACTGTGGAAGTGGCCTTTCTATTTGTGCTCTTACATATCACATGTTACATCACACATGTTACATATCACGTGTTACATAACACGTGTTACATAACACATGTTACACAACACATGTTGTAAAAAAAATTTTGCCGCTTGCTCCTGTGCATGTGTGCTTGTTGTACGTTCTCCTGTTGGTGAGGTCCCTTTTGGGCACCCTTTCTGTGCCCGCATTTGTTCGACTGTTCTGCAATTCATTATATCACATGTTCTGCTGCTTGCTCTTGTGCATGTGTGCTTGTTGTACGCTCTGTTGGTGAGGTCCCCTTTGGGTCACCTCGTGTGTTGTGCCCTCATTTGCTTGACTGTTCTGCAATTTATTATGCTCCTGCGTGCGCGCATTGCAAAGGAAATAATCCCCTGTATGTGTGCGCGCGTTAGTCCTTTACTTGCTCTATGTTGCTGTGAGAAGTGGAACAGACACCTTTGCTACAACATTCCTTTTTCCTGTGCATGTATGCATATGTGCGCAGGGGAGTACACTGTAGATGAGGCCCTGGAAGACATGATGGCTGCTGCAAAAGCCAAGGGCAGGATGGTGAGAGGAAATCAGGATTACTGGTGTTCTAGGACTTTGACACGTGCTTGCAACACACACAACACATAAATGCTTACACGCATGACTGCTTGTGTGTGTGAGTGTGTGTGCTGCAACGGTCAGGGTCCGGTTGTAAATTCACATGAATGTGTCAATCCTCTGTGTTTGTAGATCATGCTGCTTGCCTAAGAGCCTGTAATGGAGCCGTCAGTCACGGGATCATATCTAGAGACGATCTGTATAAGAACTGCTGGAAACTTTATTTTTCACGAATCACATGTGAACGTCATATGCACCCCTCTCAATACACTTACACTCGCTCCCACACACACTCTCACACACACTCACACACACCCACACACGCTCCCACACACACTCTTACACACACACACTCACTCACTCACACATGCACACACACCGCAGGTCAAGGAAGAGGACAAGGCTGCCTTTGCTGATCTATTTACTGAGGTGTTCAACGCGGTGGACTCTAAACAGCTGAGGCCCTTCGTCCGCACACAGTACATGCGCACCGCCTTCCAGGTAGCTACCTACCTATCAGTCAGGCCCGCCATGCCCTTTTGAAATAAAGGCCAGCAGACATATTCACTTGACGAGTATTCAGGGCCCTTGGTCACGGTCGTTTGCTCACACAGTACCTGCGCACCGCTTTCCCAGGCGTTTATCAGACGGGGCTCGTTGCTGTGTTCGCTCATTGCTGTGTGTGTAAGTGTTGAGTGGGAGTTACAATGCGTCACAGCTTCACATGTACAGCAGTTCACTTATCCACTCTTGTGTGTATTTCCATAAACTCTCTTGCTTTTGTATTACAACGCCGACAAGAATTAACATTGGATATGCACATCCAAGTCAATGACACCCTCTTCCTCTTTGGCCTCTCGCTTGCCGCTCTCTTTCCTTATTAATACACACGCACATACACACTTATGCGTGCACCTGCACACGCTCATACACACACACACTCATGCGTGCACCTGCACACGCACATACACACACACTTATGCGTGCACCTGCACACGCACATACACACACTTATGCGTGCACATGCACACGCACATACACACACACACACTTATGCGTGCGTGCACCTGCACACGTGCTTACACACACTTTCAGATACCCTTTGACGCCACCGTGCGTGTGTCTCTGGACACCAACCTGTGCATGATCAGAGAGAACCCTGAGGACGGACCCACGTGTGCTGCCTCAGGCCGCTGGTAAGTGTGTGTGTGTGTTGTGTGTTGTGTGTGTTACGTGTGCATGTGAGGCACGGGGGTCGTGGTCTTGTTAAGCTTGTGCACCCTCCCCAGGATGCTGGTGAGTTTTGGGTCAGGGTACGATGCGTGGGGCAAAACCTGGTGCCATGCTTCACTGCCTAATTCCATGAACTAAACCACACTCACACACTTGCATCGTATTCCCACGCTACCCCCTCTCCCTCCCTCACATACATCCCTTGGTCTGCCATTCCTCACATACACCCACAGGTACCGCGACCCCACGCTGCCCATTCATCGCACTGAAATTACGCGCTTTCCCCACGCTGTGCTGGAGGTGAAGCTGTCGTTGCCCGATGGCACCTCAGCCCCCTCTTGGGTTCAGGTGTGTGTGTGAGTGTGTTTAGTTGATTGTGCATATGCATGAGCATGTATGTGTATGTGTATTTGTATGTGTATGTGTGTGCTTGTTCAGATGCCTACGTGTGTGTTTGAATGTTCATGTGTGTGTGCATGTGTGTGTGAATCTGTGGCCGTGTTACCGTGGGGCTTTGTGCTTGTATATAAAGGCCGTAACCTTTATTGTAACAGCTGAAAACATGAGCTGAAACGTTCAAGCTGCACTGGCTTGCAAGAAGTCAAGTGCCTTGGTTTTACCTCCAAAAAAAAGCATAAGGTGGTCTGCACTATCACCAACGACCGTGCACGTACTGCTGCACACTGCTCGTGCCCCCCCTTTGCTCACTGCTCATACATGCACACTGTTCCTGCTACTGACATCTCACTTGCTCACTGCGCATACGTGCACACTGTTCCTGCTACTGACATCTCACTTGCTCACTGCGCATACACGCACACTGTTCCTACTACGGACCCCTGCCTTGCTAGCTGCTCATGCATACCACGTTCCTCCATCTAGTTCCTCACTTGCCAACTGCCGGGGTGTCATACTGCAGGAACTGCTGGACTCTGGGTACCTCACACAAGTGCACAAGTTTTCAAAGTTCATCCACGGATCCGCCACGCTGTTCCCTGACATGGTGAGCACAGACACACACACACACACAACACAGATACGCACACACACACACACACACGCACACGCACACGCACACGCACACGCACGCGCACGCACACGCACACGCACACGCACACGCACACGCTCACAAACACATGCATACACACATGCTGTCACTCATTACCCATTCACAAAAGTGTGTTTATGTGTTTTTCCGTAGTTACTTCCATGGTTTCTGTTCAAACCATGCTGCACGGCATCAGGGGGTGCATCTGCGTTTCTGCCTCTGTGTGCTCCCTGATGAGCGTGAAAACGTGAGGGCGTTTGCAGAGTGTTTGTGTCCCACTCGAGCGTTTCCATTGATTATGCACAGTTCATTTCGCTTGCACCGGTTGGATGCTCTTGTTACGTGTACCATTTGCACATTACACACGTCTAGTATTGAGTAGGTTTTCATGTGAAGACGGGAAGACGGCCTAATTTGATGCATCATTTTTTGAAATCGAGAGACACTTCTTTGAGCAATTGGTGCGTTTCAAAGTCAGGTGAAATTGGTTTCTGCTACAAAATGCAGCACCCACTCATACCCGCAAACTGCCATGCCAGTGCACAGTTACAGGCAATGACGTACGCAACCGTCGGTGCCATGTCTATCAGGGTGGACCTTCTCATTGCAGTCTAGCATGGCTTCTCACACACATACACACTCTCTCACATACACATGCACACACACACTCACATACACGTTAAAACACACACTCTCACACATACACACACAACAAAGCACACACTCACACACGAGGAAATACACACACACAGGTCCGTGCTGTGCCGTACTGGGTGGATGATGAGTCCCTGCGCTCCAGCATGGTAGCCTCAGCTGCTCCCATGCTGCCCTCCACCAGCGCTGCCCTTGTGTCCCCGAATTCAAACAAGCCACGCGTGGATCGCGTGTCCAAGGTGATGCTTTTGTGTTGCGTCTATCTGTGTTGTGTGTGTGTGCTGCGTGCACGTGTGTTTTGTGTGTGTGTGTCTTTGAGATAGTGCGGGTGTGCAGAGGGATTGACACCCTGTCACACCCCCATGTGTTTGGGGTGAGGTTGTCAAGGATCTGCGTTGTGGCTTGATTAAGGCGTTGCATTCAACTAAACAGCAGGCATGTTGGTGTGGTTATGCATGTGTGTGCTGATGCTGGTGTGTGTGTGCTTGTCCGGTACTGGCCTCTAAAATTTGAACAAACACGCACAAGTGAGCATGGGTTAGATGTGTCCTAAAATTGTACGTAAACATTGTTGCTGTTTTGAACCGTGTCCTGCCATTCAGCTGCATAATTTGGCTGTGCTGGCTCCACTTCTAAGAGTCGCATGCAAGAGGCAGGCGCACGCATGCATGCACGCGTGCACATACACACACATACACAAGCAAAGTTGTGCACGCATGAACATACACACACATTCACACGTATAAACACACACACGCACACATACACACAAGCCTGTACCATGCTCTTTGCAGACAACCTACAGCCCCTCTGACGAGCTGTCCCATCCCTTGCTAGGCAGCGCTCCCACACTGCGCCTCATGCCAGGTAAAACGGCATTGGCTCTGCAACTTGTGTTTATTCACCACTTTTACTCAAACAGGGTTTTGTACAGCACGAATTATACTTTTTGAATGTTTGATTGCACGCACGCACGCACGCACGCACATACACAGACACATACATGCTTTGCTCATAACTCTCACACACACACACACACAAACACACACAAACACTCACGTATACAGGCACACACACACACACGTATGCTCATACTTGCACACACCAGGTCCTGAGGAGGTGGCCGGCTTTGGGCGCGCTGCTGCTGGCTTGAGCCAAAGTAGCGGAGCTGCACGTGCGCGTACAGTGGCGCGAGAAAATAGCCCCTGGCAGCAGATCTTGCGGGTGAGAGGCATTAGCATTTTTAGGTGTTGTGTATGCTTCAACCGCTTTTCTGGGTGACGCGCACTGTGCAGCTCTACGCTAGTGTGTGTGTGTGTGTGTGTTTTACCTGCTTTGCTGGGTGACGCGCACTGTGCTGCTCTCTGTAGCCCGCAACAATTTGCAGCGGGATGTGAATGCATGGTTTCAGGATTGGCTTTACTCTCCCTTACAGGAGGAGCGGTACAACACGTTTTGCACACCACTATTTTCCCCCGAGTCGATTATTCAGTGCCAACACTCAAGCACAGGAGGGGCATTGGCTCCTTTGTGCTGATTGAGCTGCACAGCGCACAATGACGCGCCCCTTGCATTTAATTGGCAGTGACCACCCAAGCAGGAGACCCTTGGCGAAATGTACCAATTACATATGCCCTCTTTGACAAATGAAGTAAAGCCCTAGCTGGCCCCTGTCCCCTGCAGTTGTTTGGCCTGGCAGTACCGACGCAAGCACAGCAGAGGCAGATGGCCACCTCTCAAACACAGCCCATGCGACTGGAGCCCAAAACTTTCTTTGCCAACGAGCGTACTTTCCTGTCATGGCTGCACATGGCGGTCACCCTGGGATCCATCAGTGCTGCGTTGCTGGGGTTTGCTGCAGGTGCGTGTGAGGAGGGGATGTGTGTGCAGGTGGTGTTTGTGCTTCAAGGGTCCAAACAGTGCTGCATTGCTGGGGTTTGCTGCAGATCCGTGTGGTAGGGGGGGGGGTGGCTTGTAGGTGGTTTTGTGAGCGGGTTTCATCAATGCTGCGCTGCAGGAGTGTGTAGGAAAGGGAGATGGGCTTGTAAGTGGTACTTGAGGTTTGGGGGTTAGAAAAGGGTGGGTTTGGGACGAGGTCTTCGTGGTATTATGTGTGTCTGTGAGTGTATGAGTGTATGATTTTGTGTGGGCTTGGACAGGGTGACGGGGGATATAATTTTCATTGTACTGATACTGGTGCGACCAGTGATTATTTATTTGGTCCTCTCGCAATGTGAAAAAATTTTCGGACTTCGCAAAGACTTTGACGTTGAAGAGCTGATTTCTGGCTGGAACTTGCAGGTCTTGAGCTGAAATCCTTCTTTTGCTAACTTGTAACCTTTTTGCTAATCACCCGGAACTTATTACCGTTACAAATGTGGGTGACGTAAGGAATTGCAGACCCTCCCATAGGTGAAGGTCTCGACAGTAAAGCACAGAAATGGCTTGATACTCGCAACAGCTTGCAAATGAATTGTGCTAATCATTTGGGCACCTCGCAAAAAGTAGTCCTCACAATACTTAAGTAGCAGTACAGTATGCATTCAAGGGTCAGACATTAATAAATTTGGCGGTAGGTTCTCTTGAGCTAGCAGGTTACCCGTGTGCCTGCAAATTAACACACACACCAGACATGCATACACATGCACATGCACAATACACATCCCCTTTCCCCCCTTCACACACACTACTCGCTCACACACACAGGTTCGGATACTGATGCCTCGAGTGATGTTGAAGGCGTGAGCCGTCACTTAGTGGAGCTGATCTCTCTCATCATGCTGCCCTTGGGCATGGTGATGTGCGTGTATGCGCTGTATGTGTTCACCTGGCGTGCGTCAAATATCGCAAAGAAAAAGGTGCGAGGGCGTGCTCAGGCAAATGCCTGCTGGAAATTTTGTTATCCTTATGTGCTCATAGCCTCTGCATACATTGGCATCCTTTATCACGTATGATGTCTTGCTTGCACAAGCACACGCAGGCACGATACACCCACATGCTTACACATACACACACACGCACACACACACACACCTTACACCTTATACACATATATGCACACATGCACACATACACAAACACACAGGTCATCCAGTATGATGACCGCTATGGCCCCTTGTGCCTATGTGCCGCTGTTGTGACTGCCTTGGTTGCCATCTTCATCATCAGCTGCTTGGATTTCATCGAGGTGCTCCAAAAAGACATGGCACCTGCCCCCTCTCCCCCCTTTCCAGCTCCCTTTTCTCCCAGTCCCTTCCCTAGCCCCTTCCCCTCCTCCTCCTCTCCTAGCCCCTTTCCTTCTCCCTTGGAGCAGGCTAGCGCAATCTAACCGTTCAAGCTTGACTTCAGGCCTTGTGGAGGAAGGGCTGCCTAAAGGGCCTGCAGCGCGCAGGATTGAAGGGGTCTGAAGCGGCTGATTGCTTGTGACAAGGCACTTTTTCCTCACTACGGGTTCCTGTATGTACAAATTTTTTCCTGTGTCTAAGTCAGCCAGATGGGTGATGTGGCACCTGAACCTTCTGCAGGTGAATTAAAATTTGGCTAGGTGCGTTGCCAGGTAGGGAAGGTGAGGTGGGTATGTTGTGAATTCTGGTTGTGATACGATGATACAGTTTTACATGGCTGCTCATTAAGAGGCGTTTTTTTGCTCTGTGGTTAAAACAATTTACATTTACTCGTTTGTACTGCCACAAGCCACATCGTTACCGAGACAGATGCGCGCTTGGTTGTTATTTTATTGGGACGCCTCTAATTTTTAATATCCTCTAGATTTACTTCCTAATCGACATCCTGGTAATCTCTCTTTCCCAAGCAGCTGTTCAATTGACAACCAAATATCAGCATCAGTCCTGTAATGTAAGAGGAATTTAAGGTCCACTCACGCATAAATGGTGAATTTAGATGAGCCTGGGCTGGACCAAACCTGCTGGTTCACTAAACAGGGAATTTCAGCACGGCATGTCTATATTAGTTATGAAGGAAGCAAAGCGGCCTTGTATCATTATTTGCACTCAGATATGCTGCCAGTATTTTGAAGTTTGCGTCAAAGTTAGGTTCTCATATACAAATGTAATCTACTATTCTACTATTCTTAAGAAGCTCCTGGATTGATAAGAAAGAATCTGCTTGCGCCTGCCTATTATTAGACCCGCCTGCTACTTTGCTTCGGGTTCTAAAGCTGGCTTGACCTTCGGCGTGTCTATGAGATGCACTGCTGCCTGCAAGGTCTTGACTCTGTCTTCAGACCAAATTTTTTCTACTGGTTATACTTCAGCCCCTTTTTGGCTTCCAGCTTCTCGCCTTTTTCTCCAACTTTACTATAATCATTCCATCTCTTTCTCTTGTTTTTCTTGGGCGTTTTCTCTTTTGTCTAGCTAGCTAGGGTAAGCAGTCACACATTTTGACTGAAGGCTTAACCTGTAAACTTTGTAAACTACGTCTAGCTAGCTGTGGTTACAAACTTTGTTTCAAGCTTCCGCTCAATGGAGCATATGAAAAAACTGCTTAAGCATCAGACATAGTTTCCTTGATCAGAAGTCGTGATAAATAATCTAGCAGGCCTGGCCATTGAAGAATTGAACCCTTAATACTAAGAAAAAGAGCTGACCTGAATAACAAGCAGCTGACCCGCATGGGGGGCACAACGGAAATCTAACTGGAATTTTGGTACAGGAATATAAGAGGAAAGCACAGGCAGCACGTGGTACGTGGTACAGAGGCGCCGGTGAAGCCGAGTGAAAACAAGATCTTGGATATAATTAGCTTTTGGCCGTAGGATGGTCAGATGGCACGTGACCTGGTGGCCTGCATAAACGAGAAATACAAAGTGAAAGAGCTTTGGGAAAATTGCTAAGTCTAGACAGATTTTTATAGTTGGCCAGAATTATACATGCATACGTGTATATGCTTTACCTACGGGGATCCTAGCAGGGAAATCACCAGAAATACGGTCATATACGGTGTGCGTGAACTATTATAGCCACCCCTTTTAGGCATTTTCAGCAAATCAGCAGGCATTTTCAGTTGAGCTGTTCAAGCTGCCGAAAATGCCGTCACAGTCTCTGCAATTTAATCACGCTCCTGCTGCTGCGGAAATGAGGGGCGGCAGCTGTAGAGTTTCATATCAATAAGCTGTTTAACTCTACTAAGGCGATTTCTATTTTGGAAATTTCCTTTATTTATGCGGTAATAATGTGGTAATGCGCTTCTGAATCACCTACACAACAAAATACAAGGCTAGGCACATCAGCTAACAGATGCAATGACGGACGGCAATTCTCTCTCCTTCTCTGCCTCTCTTATTTTCATTGCCACAAACACTCATACATCAAGACGTATACTGTAACATACACATACACACACACAGCTACACACAATCACACACACAGGTCCGCTTGCTGCGCCTCTTCTCCCCAGGGCTGGAAGGTCTTCTCAACCTCTTGGAGGAGCATCGTGTGATCAGCTGACTATATTATAAATACATCAATACTTAAGCCCGCAAACGCCACCTTCAATTTAATTATTCCTCCAGCTCAGTGAACAAGCTAAGACCACAAAAATCAGCACGTTGCACGATTTGTCGCTACCACCACTAGGCATGACAACCTCATAGCCCCTCACCATATTGACAAAAGGCAAGCATGTTGTGTCATGTACAATTAAAAGCTCGCCAGAGTAAGACGGAGCACAATTGCAGCCTGAAAAACATACACATATAAAGAACGATAAACATTCATGTTTTCACGCCTCCTCTGACGCCCCCCCCCCTGCCCTCCAACCTCAATGCTCATTCCAACGCAGGTGGGAGGGACCATGCAGGAACACCACAAACACAGACACACACGCACGCACCCCACTCTGACATCACCTCACCTGTTCTTGTCTGACATGGGTTGAAAGCGGTCCCAGCCCTCAGCGGCAATTCGCTTTATTCGGTCTTGCTCTCTGCACAAGGAGGGCACATGGTATACTATGCATGTGTGTGTTTTGTGTGTGTGTGTTTTGTGTGTGTGTGTATGTGCGTGTATGTGCACTTTCAGTAGGCTAGCAGCATAACTGCAAGGTGCAAGTACAAGTTTTCCTCTCTGACTTGTTCGCACCGTTTCTGCTTCACGATTTGAAGGCGCTCCATCTCTTTGCGGATTTCCTCTGGGCTGCGTTCCACAGGCACATTGACTTGCCTACAGGGAGTTTGTGGGCAGCAGCACTGGAAACATAACTCTTTCAAGGTTCAAGCCAGCATAACAATCTGCCTCCAAGGCTGTATGCCTTATTATCCCAAACTAAGCGTGAGGATGCCAAAGCACGGAACAGTGACAAAGGAGAGGTTAGGGTGCACTCCCATTGTTAGTGAATGGAGTGCTCCCTGCTTTCAGACGAGGGCTTTTGGTTTCATGCCTTGAACAGCCCCATAGGACGTTACACCATACCCTTACGTGAAGCTCATAACAGAGACAGGTGGGCAATGAACAGGCTGTGCACTTACGCCATAAAGTTGGATTTGGACCGTAAATAAGGTATGTCTGTAATTAATAGTACGATCCAAATTGTGATCGGCCAGAACTACGGTGCCAGACCGTGCCACCGTACATTACGATTTTCATCTTAATTTGGACATTCGGCTCCAAATTCGGACCAAAACATCTTTTTATTCTTGCAACTATGAGTTAAACGCAAATTAATAACCAGGAATCAAGTACTGACTCTGACTTTGACCTTCCTTGCAAGCCACTGCTGGGCCCTTCCCCGAGCCGACACAGCCCCAACCCAGCTTCAGGGTCGTTCAGGGAAGCAATGTGTGGCGTAACACGTGAGAGGAGCATGCTGGAGATGGAATGGGAGGTGTTTGGGAGTGGAGAGGCCTTTCTGAGCTGGTTGTACCGTACACTGTACAGTTGATTACCGCAATTATGGTACATTATGGTCCTCCAAAATCATAGATATGACGTAATTTACGAAATTTTGGTGCTCAGTAAAAAGCGTACCATTCCGTACACTGTAACAGTGCACAGGCCTGGCAATGAATTACGCTATGCAGGTAAAAGTGGCCAGTAAACCTACAGGGTAGGCCAGATACCGCGTGCATGCATTAGAGTATGCGTGTACACGGTATCATTGTTGCCAGGAGACACCTCCAAATATTCGGTCACATACGGTAGTGCGCACAATCCATGGTGACCACCTCACCAGCTGGGTGCCCAAGAGTAAATAGCACATGCGTGAAGGGGTTTTCAGAAGTGCAATGCGAGCGCTGTGCCTATCTGCATGGCAGGTTTTCGCTCCCAGACATGGACACACACACATTAACACACGCGTGCACCGGCAATGTCACCACCTTATAGATTTTGCTTGTTGCATTGAGCATCAAAGGCGCAAAAGGAAACTAGCATGTGCGGGTGTGTGCATGACATGTATCCTTCCTTACCCACTCCTGGGCGTTTGAGATTGCAGGTGTTATCAGTGCCGTTGATCAGTGATATAAATAGGGAGCGGCATACACTGGTATAAGGCTTTTTCATATACCTAAATACATTTATTTGCTGCATTAGTGCTAACAATTGCTTCACTACATCGTGACGTACTAAACGATGTGAATACTGTACAGGCGCGTAACCAATGCGATTCTCAATGAAAACCCCAATGCGAGCTATACGAGTGGCACACAATATAATTATTTAGCCCAATGCGGTCTATGCGAGGGCCTTTGGCCCTCTGAGCTGCCTGTGCACGCGCGAATGTGTGTGCGCGTGCACATGTGCGTGCGTTTGTGTCCGTGCGTGTGTGTGCGTCTGCATACGTGTGTATGCGTCCGCATACATGTATGTGCGATGTGTATGTGCGTGCGTGTGTATATGGTCATGCAAGTACGTGTGTGCGTGCGTGTATGTGTTGTGTACTTGCTCGTGCGCGTGTGTGTGCGTGTGTGTGTGTGTGCGGGTACGTGTGTGTGCGCGCATACGTGTGTGTGTGCGTGCGCGTACGTGTGTGCGTGCGGTGTACGTGTGTGCGTGTATTTACGTGTATACGGTTGTGTACGAACATGTGTGCGTGCTTTGTGTACTTGTGCGTGTGTGTGTGTGCGCGCGTACGTGTGTGTGCGTACGTGTGTGCATGCGGGTACGTGTGTATGCGCGCGGGTTCGTGTGCGTGCATGCGCATGTGAAGGGATTAAAGGAGCCCTTCCTCTAGTCCTTCCTCCCCAAGAGAGGGCTATTTTCCTAAGCTGTTTGTCCCCCTTGAGGGCCTTGAGGGGCGGCTCGGAAGGCTTTCCCGACCTGTCCCCGTTCATGCTAAAATCAATTAATTAACCCCATTCATTCTCTGCGAGGCCCTTGTATTTTAGTTAAAATAAACTGCTCCCGACACACCGCGAGGGGGTAAGGAATGTTCGCGGTACGCAGTGATATACCGCCTATACGGTAAATTGATTTCTGACACCTGTCAAGACAACACACCACCTTCTCAATTCACTCTCTTTCTTTAGAGAGCTTTTCCACCAAAATCATAGCAAGGAATTTGGTGAGATAGCTCTCTAAAGAAAGAGAGTGAAATGAGAAGGTGGTGGTAGAAAGACGAACCTTCAAAAAATAAATAAATTCAGCCGACACATAAACATCATTAGTTAATTTAAACTGCTCCCGACACACCGCGAGGGAGTAAGAAATGTTCGCGGTACGCAGTGATATACCGCCTATACGGTAAATTGATTTCTGACACCTGTCAAGACAACACACCACCTTCTCATTTCACTCTCTTTCTTTAGAGAGCTTTTCCACCAAAATCATAGCAAGGAATCTGGTGAAATAGCTCTCTAAAGAAAGAGAGTGAAATGAGAAGGTGGTGGTAGAAAGGCGAACCTTCAGTTTAACCGAAAAATAAATAAAATCAGTTGACACATAAACATCGAAAAAAATTTGTTACTTAGCTTTTTCATATACCGTAGATTCACAATCACACCGGGACTTATTTAGATATTTTGTCAGAAAACGAAAAATTTTAATAGTTTTCGGGCCCCTCTCCGAACTGAATTCAAGTGATAAATTAATTATTTATAGTAGTTTCAAAATGAGCTCCAAGCGCGCCAGTGTTACCCCCCTGGCCCTGTTCTTGAACCCTCAGTCCCCAGCTGAAAGGCTGGCTGCTCAGCAGCGGAACCGCAAGAAGCTGCAGAGGGAGAGGCAGCTCAAGGAGCTGCAAAAGGAAGAGGCAAGGGGCGAGGCTGGGAAGAGGCCTGTGGGGTGCCTGCGCGGCTCCAAGAACAAGCCTCCACATCTCACAGTTCCTTCTGGGGCAAGCACTAAGCTGATGTAAACCCCTCACCTCTCTTTCCCTGCTTCTGAGCACTGTGCAGCATCAGCCTCAGCCACAGTTTCAGCCTCAGCCACAGCCTCAGCCTCAACCACAGCTTCAGCCTCTTCAACAAACAGCAGTAGCAATGCATAGGCAGCATTCACAAGGGGCTCTCGAACTCTAAAATTAATTCCCAACAGAGCCTTCCCGAAGTGCCCTCGAACTCAAAACTTAATCGCCAGACCCCCTCACGAACTGAAATCGAAAATTTAATTTCTATAAAGCGTGGTCCCGAAGTGATCGTGAATCTACGGTACCTATTTACCTACACACACCCATATAATGGTGGTATAAAGGGGTACTGTTTGTCCACGACCAATTTGTGAGACCAAAAATTCCGTTTTCATTCGGAGAAAAATTTTAGGACTAATTTGAAATTCGTAAGGGGCACTTTGCCAGTGTGATTTCACCCCTGAGTGCCCAAAAAAAACTAAAATATCAGGGTTGTTCAGTTCATTTTTCTGGGAGCAAGGGTTTGATAAAGTGCGTGAAAGTTCACGAACCCTCGAACTGTTCAAAGGGTTCGATGTGCAATTCTGGAAAAGGGACCCCCTGGGCTTCCCCCAACCGCCTCGAAAAATCTCACAATTCGTTGAGTATGTTTATAGATGAATAATGGGAAAAGAAAAGGACCCGGAACGGGACCATGCAAACATCTAGCTGAAAGGGCCGGGGTGCAGTGCACAAATGTACTGCGCCCACTAGTTTGTGGGTGGTATCAATTTAGACTAAAAAAGTGCGAGAAATGCGCTGTGCCGGAGTGTGACACAGAGGACGTCGTGGCGGGGCAGCTCACGCCATCAATGACTCAGGCTCCGAGGGCAGGACACCAGGACACCACGTAGCGTGTCAAGGACAGGAACAACTCAGCAGCAGGGTTAGCAGCAGCAAGAGCAGCAGATCCTAGGGGGGCTCAGGCCACCATGCAGCATGAGCACGAACACAACACGCACGCACAAGTACATACACACATGCACACGCACGTGCACATGCATACGCACGCTCGAACACGCATACACACGCACGCACAAGCATGCACATGCACGCACATACACGCAAACGCATGCACGCACAAGCATGCACACACACATACATAAATACATACACACACATTTGGAGGCCACCATAGATGGGACAAGGTGATTATTGAGGAAAGAGTGGGAACAGCATGTTTGAATGGCCAGGGTCCTCCCACCCTTTTTAAGGCTTTAAAGTTTGACAAACTGTTAAACGTTCGTCGAACTCTGACCGAACTCCGGACGGCACTTTCCAAATTTGTTAAAATGCGTGAAAGTTCGCAAACCCGAACATTTGGCCGAACCCTGAACTGAACTACCCAGTTTGGAGAGGGCTCCGAGAATTAATAAAAATTTTCTATTTTGGCCTAATATTATTTAATACCCAAAATGATCGTGGACAGACGTATATCCAGATCGGCATAAACCCCAGTGCACCCCCCCCGGGTGATAATTTCATTATCAAATCATTTAATGATTGGAATGGCTTGTAGATCACGTAATCATGTCATACAAGGCAAGTAGTTAAAGTGGGGTTTTTAATTTGGCTTTGAGTTCTGAAATCTGGTATTTGGTTATGCCGGTCATTTAAACCTGCAGCAGAACAGGAAAGAAAGTATTACTTGTCCCTGTATCTGATAACGAAGTGCTGAGCTGCGTTGCGTTGCTACTCTGCCATGATGCTGCGTTGCAGCTTTAGTCACTCCTAATGCATTTCTGCCTTAGTAAAGATCAGCTTCTGAGCTATCTATGCTGAAGCCGGTTGCGCTGCTGCTGCTATAAATTTCATGTATCAAGAGTAGGGCCAGAACCGTATGTATGCACCGTATATGACTGTACAATTGGTGATTTTCCTGCCAAAAATGCTGTATGCACACCTTACATACATGGCCAGATGGCCAACCCTAACCGAAAGTCAGATATTTTCGCTGACTCTCAAAGACGCACAGCTGCTGGCAAATCTTAGGCTTGCAAGCCCAGGACATGCCTCACATGCAGAGCACCATAACAAGCGTGTGTTTGTATCCAGTCCCAGGCCACTGATAGAGCACACTAGCCAGGGTAGGTGCACTCACTTGAACACTAACAAAGCGAGGCACGTGTGTAAATGTGTGTGCAGGGCACCGCACAAATACGTATCTGGGGCGAAAAGGTGCACGGTAGTAGCCCACACGAAAGATTATGTCGCCCAATAATTACCTAACAGGCATTTTCCAGCTTC
>Ga0307968_1000093_pt1:47500-49462 | contig 49462 bp, 53 predicted proteins | sample OrgLakmetagen650_FD_201834 | JGI IMG/M metagenome (GOLD analysis project Ga0307968, IMG submission 201834) | Saline water microbial communities from Organic Lake, Antarctica - #650 | ecosystem: Environmental > Aquatic > Non-marine Saline and Alkaline > Saline | place: Antarctica...
TAAAACGAGTGTTGCCGGGGTGGTATTTGTTGTAATCTTAGTTCTCGGCTGTTGCCAACCTATCTGAATGCCGAGAAGCTTGAGTTGAGAAAGTCCAATAGCTTGCTCTGTTGCGGCCCACAAAACAAAGCATCGCCTCTGTAACCTGCTGGTCATTTTGCCTAGAAGTGAAACCAAACAGCCTCGATTCTCTATCAATTGACCACTTGCGACTTGATGTAACCAAGGGGCGTCATCCAGGTTAACGCGTTTCACCATTATAAGGCCGCACGCCCCCCAAAACTTCACATCTTCATCCACAATGCAGGTCCAGAGTGAAGACCTGCTCCTAGCATTGGCAGCTAGCAGTGCGTTGGACGGCATCTTCCCAGACCTCAACCTTAACTTTGGTGGGTGCAAGTGGTGGTGGTGGGCAAGAAAATGTGTGATCAAGTTGCGCAATATCTTGCGAGCGTGCGCAATTGGTTGCAGCAGGTCATTTGTGGGTAGTTTGATCCCACACAGTCTTCTTCAGTCCCTAACTAACTTGAAACCTTATACCGGAATCCCAAAGCCCTCGTTTTGTTCGGCCCTTATCAGTTCCCTGGTTGAGTTGGTAATTTGAGCATTAGAGCAAAAAGCCGCACAGATACTTGGGCATGTTAAAATTGGGGACCGTTATTTTCTTCACTCTTGCGTCCTGGACAATTGCCAGAGACTTGCCAGAGGCACCATCACGGATTCACAACCCCCCTTATGCTCTGCTCCCAGCTGTGCATCCTAAGCCACTCGTTGCTTGAGATTGCTCGAACCTCTGCTTTACTGGTTGGGTGGCCAGGCATGCTTGCAAATTTTACACCCTGGAGGAATGTCACTCTCAACCTTTTAAACGGCATTTCTACGTGTGTCATGATCTGCTCAACTCTTAGATTTTTTAGTTGCTAGCGTCGTGTGCATACACCATCATGAAGCTCCCTCTGCTCTGCTCTGTGATAGCAACAGTACAGGATGCATTTTGTGCCTTGTACCTTCTGCACTTCTCGCAAGGAGGAATAGCAAATCACCACCAAAGTCAAAAAATGCTGCCTTAGTCACGGCACTAGGCAACATGTGGATTTTAGAAGCATGCTGACCTGCTTCATTGCCACAGCTTATGTAATTATACGTAAGCACGCACAGGACGAATGTATCAAGGGTGTGACGACAAGAAAACGCTGTAATGGTTGTCTTTACTTCTGTACATCTTTTGTTAGGATTGACCACCTTTGGGTGCCCTTCCTGCACTTTACCATTTCTTATATAGATGCTTGGATACGCTTGAAATGTTTGACTTTGGAGGAATTTATCATACAAAGTGCAAAACTTCTCCGCCCATTTCAGCTAGTGTTCGACAATTGTCCGCAGGGCATGTACGGGCAGGAATAGAGCGCATGGCTGGTGGGCGGTATGTCCTCCCTGATGATGAAGAATCTGGCCTGGCCCAGCAGTCGATCGAGGTCTTTTAGAGCATATCACAGGCCAATGTAAATTAACTTGAAAGACTGTACATTTTGATGACGATACACGGCAAGATGCCTTTCTCTGACCCAAGCCAGGTGGTGTGGGTACGGGTGCTGCTGCACGCTATCCCATAATGGTCCTCACTGAGTGGCTTTCGACTTAAATCTTGCGGTCAGGGTCTTAAGGTGCGGGCAGTCAAGTGTCTCGCTTTCCTTTTTTGTACCGGATGCGTAACAACACCAGCGCAGCGCCGCCCTCTTTCCTTTTTCTGACATTTTTAAAATCAGACTTCAATTATTTTGGGTTTAGGTTCTTGACAATCTACGATTCATCCCTCACAAAGATGTTTATAACAATCACTGTCAAAAAGCCTCGCGTTATCAACGCGTTTCTGAGCTTCAGAAACGCGTTTCTGAACCAGAAGCGTGAACGCGAACATTTTGAGGCATTCCAAACGGTCCTGTAAGGCCTTTGTTTTGGCGA
>Ga0307968_1000094_pt1 | contig 49026 bp, 51 predicted proteins | sample OrgLakmetagen650_FD_201834 | JGI IMG/M metagenome (GOLD analysis project Ga0307968, IMG submission 201834) | Saline water microbial communities from Organic Lake, Antarctica - #650 | ecosystem: Environmental > Aquatic > Non-marine Saline and Alkaline > Saline | place: Antarctica: Organic Lake...
CTCACCCCCCCCCCCACCACCACACACACACACACACACACACACAATCACTCTCTCTCTTTCTCATAACACACACTCTCTCACACACACACACACACTCTCTCTCTCTCTCTCTCACACACACACACACACACACACACACTCACTCACACTCTCTCTCACACACACACTCACTCACACTCTCTCTCTCACACACACACACACACACTCTCTCACACACAACGTGCGCCTCCACATTAATTTTACATCACGTGTGCGCGCACAGGTCCTCATGCACACTTGGCCACCCGTCATGCGCGCCATCCAAACCCTGCTGTCCATCGTCACAATGCCTGGCAACACCTCAGACACCCCCAACCAACCTGAGCCTGAAAACCTCACAACCAAGTCAGCAGAGGGGACACAGGCCCCAACCCTCTCCCCATCACTAGCTGCAGCACAAAACTCCAAAGCAGCAGCTGCTGCAGCAAACGCCACGGCAAGAACGTGGGCAGATGGGGAAAGTGCAGCTGCTCCTGCTCCTGCTCCTGCTCCTATTCCTACTCCTGCTCATGATTCTGCTGCTGGTATTACTGCTGCCCTGGGGAGGAGCAGGGCAGAGGGGGTAGGGAAAGAGAGGGGGGGCGGGAAGGTCAGAGCGCAGACGAGGCAGGGCAACAAACTGATGACAGAAGGACAGCAGGGCGCACAACTCAAATTGCGTGCACGCTGCATGGCACCCTTGCACCGTCTGTTCCAGGCCTGGTAAGCTCGGTGGTGAACTGTGTGTGTGCGTGTACGTTTGTGTGTATGTGCGTATGTGTGCGTGTGCGTGTATGTCCGTGTGTGTGTCTGTTTGACCTGCGCTCCCTGATCTCTAAAGTTAGGTGCTGATGCATTGTACACCGAGACTTTAAGCTGCAGGCCTGTATCTTTGAATGTTCTGTGTGTGACACCTTACACAAGTCTGCGTCCAACTTAACAAATGGCATCGTGCGCGCGTCTGCAGGCTGCAGCAGCTGTACCAGCTGCTCACGCGGTTTAGTCACATAGAGGTGGGTGCTCACGCGGTTAAATCACATAGGACATAAGGGTGGGTGCTCACGTGCTTTAGTCACACAGGACATAGGGGTGGGTGCTCACGCAGTTTAGTCACACAAAACATAGGGGTGGGTGCTCACGCGGTTTAGTCACACGAAACATAAGGGTGGGTGCTCGTTCGGTTTAGTCACACAAAACATAGGGGTGGGTGCTCACGTGGTTTAGTCACACAGAGGAGGTGCTGTCTCTTTCTCTAGTACATTTGGTCAAAGCAGTGTGTGTACACCAGACTTGATCATATTCGTTTTCATAGACACTGCATACGCTGCGCATGTGGACTTCTGGCCAGCCCTACCATTTATGATTTGGCCTTTTGTGGTTTACCTGGTACCATCAGGCTGTTTGCTATGCTATGGCATACCATTAGTATGTGTCAGGGATGACGATATGCTGTGATTTGAGTAAACGAACCCTGAAAAGGAAGGATTGATGGACAGCTCCCCGTGCGTTTGCTGCTTACAAAAAGCTCGCACTCTTTAAAATTACAGCAGCAAGTTTGCTCCAAGGTGGGCCTGTCTACACTCAATTCTAGGGTACGGAAGCTACAGCTAGTTGTGTTTGTGGCCAGGCACAGCTAGTTGTGTTTGTGGCCAGGCACACTGCCGACGGTTGTTCTGCGTCCCTCTCTTGGACTGAGCACAATGAATGCATGGGGAAATGCCTAAACTCATGCCTACAACTGCCAGCGGGTCCAGCATCATCAGTTGGTCCTCTTCCTCCCTGTCCTGCAAGCCATGCTTCAGGAAATGCACATCGCAAATTGCTCTTCTCTTAGCATTCTGTTTACCCTTGCTGCTGGCTAAGCTTCCCTATTATGGCTGGAGGCCGCACTGTGCCAGAGCATTGTGTCACTGGTGCAATACTGTATTGCCATTTAACCCTCCTCGACCATCGTAACCGCGACACTTCCAGAGCGTCGTACTGTATCTTTGCTACATTCTGCATCCAATCTAATTTAATCCTATTCAATCCTATCCTAGTGACCTTGTAAGGATCAGGCATGTATTGCAAGACCAATGTTACGATTTTGGTGCTCACCAACGCTGCCCTTCAATGGCTCGAAACAGCCAGAATTGAGGAGAAAACCCGTACAGCCTCATAAAAGATGTTTGAATCACCTCTTTTGCAGTCTTTTCAAGTTGCGCTGGAGATGGTCATGCTGCAGGGTGGCTTTGCTGAGCTGATGGGGGCTGTCGTCGACGGCAGCCACTACACCCTCGCTAGTGAGTGCTATGAAATATTTGTAGGCACGGAAATGTGGACTGTTTTTTAGCTGATACCCTGATGCATGTACAAGTACGCCAGTCAGTGCCAGTAAGCACTTGTAGGCACAAATATGAAGTGCTGTTACAGCAGAACATTCTGATACTTGTTCAAGCAGGGGATCAGAGGCAGGCACGCAGGCATGCAGGTTAGTAAATTTGCACACGGAGCTGCTTTACACGTGCATTTCATCCATGTAGATGCCTGCAGTTGTTCCTTGGGCCTTCTGAGCCTCCTTGGACCTACTAACTTTTCCTAGTTGTTCTAGTCAAGTTACAAGAGGTTCGTATGGGGGGAAAAGAAAAAGTACGCAGGAAAAGCTACACGGGCAATGGGAAAACGCTCCCCCCATCAATTAAGGAGAAGGAGCCACTTTGGTGCCGGGTACCGTAAAGCTCCTCCACCACACAAAAAAAGAAGAGATGTGAATTAGGAATGAGCACTTTACTACGCCTCTGGACAAACCCACCAGCTGTGGAATCACCATCATTTGCAACCCTTTGTATCTTTCTTGACACGCATTAGCGCTGTCAGTACAATCAACACGCAAACACACATCCACAAGCACGCAAGCACACGCATGCATGTACACATACTTACAACCGCAGTGCGCGGCTTTCCCCCCCCTCCCTCACCTGTCAACAGAGCTCCTGTGGCAGGAAACGCCAAAAATCATAAGGACAGGGGCTTAGTAGAGCAGCACAGCAAGTTTGCCTCCTGTAGCTTTGATGGGCAGCTCGATCAACAGGTAATTTTGTAGACATGTGTGTGCGTGTGTGTGACTGTCCCTTGTAAGTACATGTACATGTGTGTGATTTTACGTGTGTAATTGCCCCTTGCAAGTGCATGCTTCATGCTACAGAAGAGGTGTGTTGCAGAAACACCATCTTAAGCTGCTCCCTGGCAAGGCATGATACAGATGCACTGATGTGGGCTGACCTGTGAGATAGGAGGATGGTTAAAGCGGTCAGTCACAGATGCATTGTTGTGTGCTGATCTCTGAGGTAGGAGGATACTGAAAGCGGTCAGTCACAGTTGCACCATTGTGTGCTGATCGCTGAGCCAGGAAGATGGTCAAAGCGGTCAGTCACAGACGCACTGTTGTGTGCTGATCTCTGAGATAGGAGGATGATTAAAGCGATCAGTCGCAGATGCACTGTTGTGTGCTGGTATATGAGGTAGGAGGATGATTAAAGCGATCAGTCACAGATGCACTGTTGTGTGCTAATCTCTGAGATAGGAGGATGATTAAAGCGATCAGTCACAGATGCACTGTTGTGTGCTGATATCTGAGGTAGGAGGGTGTTTTACAGTGGTCACGGTTTGCACTGTGTGATGAAGCGTGCAACCGTGGCTATCGTATGCGCTATGTGTTTTTCATTTTAGATGCATGTTCTAAAGAATAAGACACGTTTGCTGGCGGCTTCACAGCATGCTGCCTCTCACTCCTGAACCGCAGTGCCTTCCTACAAAGCTTTCACGAACACAAAGAGATGTTGATCGGGCGTATGGACTCTCAGGTCTCCCCCTCTTGAGCTTGGGTATGTTGTATGCTCATGCTCATGTTGTATGCTCATGTTGTATGCTCATGTTGTATGTTCATGTTGTATGCTCGTGCTCATGTTGTATGCTCATGCTCATATTGTATGCTCATGCTCAGTACGTCGATTTGCAAACATGCACACTACCTCACACCTGCCCAAACAAACGCATGCACACATATGTGTGTAAACTCATGCACTACACAAGGTCTGTGCACTCGCTAACGCACACTCGCACACACCGACTCAACCAAACACATGCACACACGTCAAATGCTTGTACTCCACACAAACATTTGCTTGAACATGCAATTGTACAAACCTACTCAAACAAACACTTGCACACACTTAATATGTGCTTGAAAAGCATCACACCTTGACGCATCAAAACCACACGCAAAACCACACTTGCTTTTACGCACAGCAATTACATGCGCTTGCCCTTTGTTTAACCTTATCGCAGAGGAGCTGCTGAGCACGCTACATGTGCTTACCCGTCCCTACCTCGTGACCCGCCTAGCCTCTGAAGGGCTACTTGCTCGTGCGCATGCTGCTGTGCTCCAGGTGATTGGCGGTTCACCTGCACGTTTCTCACTGTGAATAATGAGCGTGCAAGTCCCTTGATCCATCGCTTTGTATGCCGCTGTGTATAACTTTGGTAGGGCTTCAAATAATGTGTGCACTAGATGAGGGTTACTTCATAGTGCGCACTGACCTTGTCAATAACTTCCTTTATCAGCGTTGACTTCTGCATTGAATATATCAGGAGACACTTACGGCTCCAATGTAACTGATCATGGGTTGGTTTTAAAGGTTGCCGACAAAGCTATACAAGCCTCACCAAAGGACAGCAAAATGACCTGAAGTCGATTACCTACATAGTGGCTGATATATGACCTGAATTTATAAAGGTTTAGTGATCATTTTAAGGCAAAAGGAATGCAATTCTCGACCTTCCTTGAGCAGGGTTGACATTGTAATGTATCATTTTCCTTGCTGGTCGTCCCCGTGCAACCCCCCCCCAAAACAGGGCCAATAAGCTTCCCACCCAATTTAAAGCCCCCTATACCTCATCTGAATGCAAGATACTTGAAATTATATCTAAACCGTTGGCATTTTTTGGAGATTGGCATTCTGGGGGGTTCTGTGGGGCCCGGTGCGTATTTTGCACCCACTTTGGCAGGGAAAAGGTGCATTTCTGAAGTTGCCCCGATCGACCTCTGCGCTTCAGGATACAAGCATTATAAATGTTGTATAACAATGCTGCAAGGTCGAATTTGGGACAGGGGTACTGGGAAAGCCGGCGAGTGGGAGGCACTCACACAAGGGACACAGGGGAAAAAGACAAAAATCTGTCGCTCCATACCTGCTGCGAGTTTCAGCCCGGTTTCTGCTCCCAGAGTTCCGGACTAAAATGTTAATTACATTAAAAGTTAAATGGGGCCAATCAGTGGCCTGGTTGAATTTTGGTACAAATCTGTGTAGCGTAAAATACAGCAATTTCCGCCTGTGCTTTTCTGGCTCCATATAAAATTATCATTGTTCATAGAGTTGCGGACCGAAAAATTGAGCCCTATAAAAAATTAAAGGGCGCGGATTGGTGCAGTGTGTGAGCAACAGTGTGTGATTTTGTAGCGAGCCACCCACTGGGTCTTTTGGCCTGCTTTCTGTGTGTGCATGTAAAGGAAAAAATAAGCTATCCAAAACACCTTTCAGCTCCCAAAACGGTGAAGTGATTGGGGAGATATGCCCGACTGGGGGGTATTGGCCCTTTTTGCCCGGTGAGGGGGGGGGGCGACCTGCTACGTGACACAAACACGCTTTGAGGTTTTTAGATCCTTTTTGGCCAATTTCCATCAGTGCTAGACTGGTATTGAGACTTACATCTACATTCTTCCCAAATATGGACACTCTATTTGGCTGCCTAGGCTTTGCCAGCAGTGATGTCAAGGCCCAACGAGGCTTGACCTTGATGCAGCACCTAAAATCTCTTCTTGACATGTGTAGCTGTCAGTAGCAGATGTAATAACCAACATGTGCTGACTTGGCATTGCTGTGCATTTCTGAGCCAACTGGCTTGATCTCATCAAACCTGCATGCTCGACTTGCTCGTATCTGGCATGCCTGTAATTTTACATGCAGGCAAGTCTTGGTTCAATTTTGCACATTTATGCACAGCTACAGGATCCGTTGTCTGCACACACACACACACACACACACACACACACACACACACACACACACACACACACACACACACAAACACACACACACATACACACATACACACATACACACGCACACGCACACGCAAATGGTGCCCTCACTTCTTCCCATTACGAGTCGCAGGTCAATACCCAGCATGCTGCAAGGCTCAGCTTGTTCCAAGCAGGGCTTGTGCGCGATCCACAGGAGACATATGCTGGAGGAGGCGAGCGTTCCTATTTTAAGATTGCTGGATGTGGGTGGTGACGTGTGTGCGGTGTACTCACGCAAAGGAGAGTGTTCACCCAATTTGTAAAGATCTGTAAGGTGTTACGGATTTGGTACTGTAAAGGGCTGTAAGGTGGTATGGAGTTGTGCGCAACAAAAGGCAGTGCTGTGCCCCATAATCTGCCCCGATGTTATGCGCAACAAAAGGCAGTGCTGTGCCCCATAATCTGCCCTGATGTTGTGCGCAACAAAAGGCAGTGCTGTGTCCCATAATCTGCCCTGCACAGGTTCCGGCAGCAGACGTGGCAGCACTTTCGATGGGCACGGCAGCCTTATCAGCAAGCACACCAACCAAGCCTTGCCAGACCTATCTCCGGGTGCGCGACCTAAGGGGCCAGGCACAGCAATTTCTTCTGACACACACAATGCCGCAGCCCAGCGCAGCAGGCCTAGCAACCCCCACGACAGCACAAGGCTTGTCAGCAACACCAGCACCGGCCCAATCGCCGGCGCTCGCCCCACGCCCAGCAACAGGCTTGATCGCAGCCCAAGCCATCTGCGCCCATCCGATGGGATTTGCAGCGAGGGGGTTCAGCACGGTCAGGGTGGCGTGTCAGGCTTGCGTGACGCAGGCAGTGAGGGACGGGGAGGGGGTGAGACTTGTGCATGTAGCAGCAGGCCCAGCAGCGCAGCACAAAGGTAGGGCAGTATGTATGGTGCAGCATGTATAACACTCTGCCGCACACACATTAGGGGTTGAGATACCTGCATGTAGCAGTGCAGCACGGAGGTAGGGCAGCATGTATGGTGCAGCATGTATTAAGCACTTTCTGCCACACTCACATTTTCATGCCTTTACTCTGTTTCGTGAATGGGAGCAAAAGGGGGCGGGGAGGGTTGTGTTAGGCCAAAGCATGCACACATGTCCTTTTACCTGTTTATTGCCCGTCGTCGTCTTGTGCTTCTTAGTTTGATTAGTCATCGTGACTTTGTTGCCTGTGGCTGGTTGCCGACTTTTTTATAAAAGAGGAAGAACAGACGAGGAGTTACGGACGTCCAGTTCTGACCTCCTTTCCCTCAGGGATCCAACTAAAGCGCCCTGAACTGTGCCAACAGTGCACGTCAATAAATTATAGTGAGCAGCACCTGCATTAGCACATGCTGCATGCCGCTCAAAAATTCCACCTAGGCAAAGAGAGGTGCCTGTTCAGACTGATGCTGTCTGTCTTCAAGCGCCGGGGATGGATAACTTTGCCAGCTCTTCCCTGAATCGACTTGCTCGGGAAGAACCAGCTTATCAATGTTTTTAGCCAAAGTGAAGGTGCTCAGTACTATATTGGGCAGGTGCACACTACAGAATGGCCTCTGTTCCCACAGGGGCACGCTGGCACTGCACAGCCAGAGCAGGCCAGGGGAGAGCATGAGGAGCACGCTGGGAGGGAACAGGGCTGACTTCACCAGAGAAAGCTTTGCAGAGCGGCAGGTGTCTGCCTTGTGGGAGCAGGGACAACTCGCGCTGCCTCGTCTGCCCTACTGGATCCTTCTTTCCTGCAGCTGCTTGAAGCGGTAAGGGTGGGTTTGTGCTTGCACCACACAAAAACCCCTCAGCTTTCTCAAATGTGTGTACCATAACTACCTAATGTGTGTACCATAACTACCTAATACAATCACAACGCTGAGTTCACCTGCTTGATTTCCAGTCCTAATCTTTCTGCCTTGATCTCCTTTGTCTGCAACGAGGCTTTGCTATGACCTGCTGACAGTTCCACATCAACGTAATGCACTACCGCATATCACATAAAAATGGAATGACAAAATAGAATGGCAGTGCACACAATCGGATATGTGTCCAGGTGCTCAATGGCTGGGGCCTTGGGGGTGGTCAGGCTCGCTGAGGAGCGCCTCACAAAGACCAGTGCCCTTGTTGAGTGGTGAGTGTGAATGAGGTCGTGTCGCACAGAATGAAATTCTGCTGGTACGACTGCATGCTTAGAGATTTAACACGATCCAGACCGCGCGACACAGATGCACACTTGTACCTGCAGCACGAAAAGGTGCACATGAAGCGGTACAATCACGCGCGTGAAGGTATACACCACGCGAAGCAAAAATGGTACTTCTGCATGTAATACTGGTCTGCACTGTGCGGTACAGTCCCACACGCCTGCGTGCAACACCGGTCCGCACCATATGCATCAGGAATGTGTGTAACGTGTATAACGTGTGTAACGTGTGTAACGTGTGTAGCCTGCGTATCGTGTGTGACGTGTGTAACGTGTGTAACGTGTATAACGTGTGGAACGTGTGGAACGTGTGTTAAGTGTGTTACGTATGTAACGTATCTATGTAACGTATGCAACATGTTTAACGTGTGTAACCTGTGTTACGTGCGTAGCCTGTGTAACCTGTGTAAATTGTGTAACGTGTATGACGTGTGTAACGTGTGTAACACTGGTCGCCTGACAACACGCACCAAGCTACATTATCGCACACATTTACATGCAACACAGGTACACCATGCATCCCCCCCCCCCTGGATCTAAGTCAAAGCCAGCTGCAAAACGTGAGTGGGTGCAGCGTGGTGAGCTTGCAAATGCCCTGACAGCTGGCAGTTCATTGTGTGTGATGTATGCTTACTCTGCGCTGGCTGTGATACGTGTATGCATGCGTGCGTTTATGTGTGTGTGTGCGCGCGTATGCGTGCGTGTGCACTTGTGTGTGATCATCCAGTGGATGTGTGTGTGATGTATGTTCTGTCATCTGTGCAGGCTGCAATACGTGTATGTGTTTATGTGCATGTGTGTGTGTGATCATGCAGTGGTTGTGTGTGTGATGTATGTTCTGTCGCTCTGTGCTGGCTGCAATACGTGTATGTGTTTATGTGTATATGTGTGTCGGTGTGTGATCATGCAGTGGATTTCTGTGTGATATATGCTCTGTTTTCTGTGCCGGCTGCGATACGTGTGTGTGTATGTGGTTGTGATCGTTTAGTAGATTTGTGTGTGGTGTATGCTCTGTTGCTTTGTGCCGTCTGTGCTGCCCTCTGATCTTGCCCTTCCTGGCTCCCTGCAGAAGCCAGCTTCCATCTTCTTCTGATCTTCTGATCTTCTCCTTCTGATCTTGCCCGTTCCTGGCCCCCTGCAGAAGCCAATTTCCAAATCATGGGGAGCTCTGCGTGTGACTCCAATAACCCTGTCATTTCCAGTGATGGTATGACTATGAATGCAGCAACGTGTATGACCACAGAAGAAGCACTCCACGGCTCCCAGGTAAGTCTGCTCATAGACAAAGAAGGCAGCAACGGCTTCTGTTTAGGAACGGTCACAACTTCTGTGTTGCTGCAAGCTAGGATTGTGCTCTCGTTCAGACTTCTCTTGGTACTCTCGGTCACACTTCTCTCGGTCACACTCCTCAGTCAGACACGCGGTACTTTCGGTCAGACACTCAGTTCTCTCGGTCAGACACTCGGAGACTCGGAGACTCGGGAGACTGTCAGACACTCAATACTCTCGGTCAGACACTCGGAGACTCAGAGACTTGGAAACCGTCAGACACTCGGTACTCTTGGTCAGACTTCTCTTGATACTCTCAGTCTTACTTATGTGTTGCTGCAAGCTAGGGTCGTGCTTTTCTGTTGCCATTCCTGTACTTGTAATGCTCGGTATTTCTGTTCATTGAGAACACTTATAAGGGTAGCAAGACAGGGAGCGGAAGGCGCTCCAGGGGCGTATAGCACGTGACCGTGCAGGTCGTGACAATTTTGTGTATATATGTGACAGCAAAAGCTTGAATGACACACTTGATGGCCCCGTCAGTGACAGCTAGACATTTGAAGGCCGTGTTTGTCAAAGTGGATTGACCCTCGTATGCTTGAACCTTGTAGGATCCTTGATCCTTGTACGACCCTGTTTTTCCCTATTGCAGCTGCATCTACAATGCTCAGTCTCCTGGCAACAACTATATATGATCTGGACGCAAAGGCACGCACTTTGATGTATACACACATGCGTAGGCCTCTTCCCTGCAGCAGCACACACGTACACTGCTCATAGCCTGCAAGAGCTCTGGGGTGAAAGAGGCAGCTTTGCTGGGGCCGCTTGCCCGTATGCCCACCATGCTCACCCCTGCAGTACAGGTCTGTTGTTTTTATCGGTTGCGCTTTTTTGCACTTGCACACTTACGTCTGTAGATGATGTTGCAGAGGCAATTCCTTGGTGAGCCTTGGTGATCAAAGTGGAAATGCTCACAGCACGATGCTCACAGAGATGCATCCAACGAACGGCCTGTTCAAAGTAACATGTGTGTGTGTGCTTTCAATAGCGTAAACCCGTGGTACAGCCCTGGATACTGAATCTAGATTTAAATGGGCAAGCTACAGAAGCACAGCTGTGTTTACTGGGCTTTCAATGTGTCAGAATGGGGTTGCTTTTGCTGATACACAGCAAGGATTGATAAACAGCAAGGATTGACGAAGAGCAAAGATTGATTTCACAAACAGCAAGGATTTGACAAACAGCAACATTGATAAATAGCAAGGATTGATAAACAGCAAGGATTCAAATTGTTTGTTGATAAACAGCAAGAATTCACATTGTAATGACTTGGCGCTGCTTCAGCCCTACAGGTAATCACAGGAATGACCCAACCTCAGAATCTTATAAATAGGGTTAGCCAAAGCCGTATTCGCACACCGTATTTTGGTATATGACCGTACGTTTGGCCAGTTCTCTGCTTAAAATGTCGTATATAAATGTATGCATGGCCCTGACCAACTCTGATTGTAATGTCGATCCAAACTATTGACAAGCGCACAGATATCAGGCGCTGAAGTTCCCATGGACCCATGGATATGCATCGCAATCCCTTACCCTCAATACTTGATCTGGTGGTATGCTACGATCATGCAGAGGTAGTTCAGCTTTCTCCAAAACCAACTGCAGGCAGTAGGCAGTTTGTAAACTGTCTCCCAACGAAAAGGTGCCTTCAGCATCAGCATCCATCTGATCCTGCTTCAGTGATCCAGTCCATGCCGCCCATGAACAATCTCCGTGCATGTCATTTGTTAAAGTAGTTCCTGATTCAAGTCCAAACTACATGCAATTCAAGCAGTTTTGCTTATTCTCCAACATTGCTCTGATCCTGCTTCCGTTACACACTGTACCTTGGGAAAAACACCCCGCATGAATATCGTTATTTGCCCTGCGGGGTGACTGCAAAATTTTAAAATAGATATTTATTTTGAGCGGGTTTGGTTAATTTAACCCTTTCCGGGTCGCTGCCGGTCATGAACAGTGAGAGGTACCCCCCGCCCCGCCCCCTGTCCCACAGCACCAGGCAACCTCAGCCTCAGCCTCAGCCTCAGCCTCGGCCTCAGCAGCAGCCCCAGCCCCAGCCCCGGTTGCTCCCAAGGGGGATTTCCGGAAAGCAAGCCGCGGTGACAGCCAAACAGCAGCTGGCATCGAACCGTCCGAGCCAGCAAGCAAAAGCGGAAAGGGCTGATCTGCTGGCAGAGGAGGCAGCCAACAAAAGGCCGATTGGCAGGCCAGAAAAAGATTGCGACCGTTCTCACAATTTGGTTGTGGGGACACCTCAGGGGCACAGCTGCTCGTCCAAAACATGCATCTACTGTCTTACACACAAAACATATAATATATTATAATAATTATACAAAATTTCAGAACGTTTGACGGCCTTCTAAGGCTCTTTCCTGCATTTTTGACTACAATCTTGGACCCAAATTTCCGAAAAAAGGGCTTGCGAATGGCATGTTAAGGGTTCGTTATAATGCGTGAAAGTTTGCGAACCCAAACTTTTGACCGAACCCCAAACTGAACAACCCTGGGTAGAATAGAGAGCATTCTCACAGGACCGGTGATGTTCTCTTTCATGTAACTTGTTTGTAATTCACTTATTGGTGCTGAACAAAAACCCTGCGGGGTTGATGCAGGAAGGGCAAAATTATACAATCTGAGGGTGCGGGGAGGTGAGGGATTCTACTAAAAAATTTCTAAATTTTGGGGTGCGGGATGAGTACGCTAAGGTGCTGTATGTATATATATTATATTTATATGTTCTTTATAAAATTGTCTCTGCCGCGCATGTGGCTTCACACACATTGACACACACACACACACACACACACACACACACACACACACACATGCACGCGCCCCTACCTTGCTTGTGCCTGCAGCTACGCTCCATGCAAACGTGCATCACCCCAATGACGCCTCAGTCTGTGGCTGAGACGAAGGCTGCAGGCACAGAGATTGCAGCTGCTGCTGTTGCTCAGGTAGGGTTGGTTTGCTCAGGCAGGGCTTACACAGGGTTGCTCAGATAGGCAAGGGCCGCTGCGCAGGTATAGTAACTTTTAACTCACAACTCACAGGGTTGGGCAGTGTGGGCTGTTGCTCAGATAGGGTAACACCTAACTCACAACTCACAGGGTTGCTAAGGTAGGGCTGTTGCTCAGATAGGGTAACACCTAACTCACAACTCACAGGGTTGCTAAGGTAGGGCTGCTGCTCAGGTAGGGTAGCACCGAACTCACAACTCACAGGGCTGGGCAGTGTGGGCTGCTGCTCAGGTAGGGAAACAACGTATTCACAACTCACGAGCTAACGCACACTTATGGGACTCGGCAGGTCTGCAAAGCTGGAGATTGGAGACCTCCTTAGGAATAGGGTGCTAAGCCAGATTGTATCAAACATAATGTATCAAGCAGCGGGCACATTGATGGGACTACATAGGCATGCTGTGTGAGAAGGAGCAGCTTCAGGATTGCATGCATTGCTGCATTTTAGGCACGTGGCTGGTCATAAGTGCACTTCTGGTTGAAAATTATTGCTCAACATGTGCATGTAAATGGAATGCTCACCTTCTCTGGAAATCTTGTGCCTCATTTAGTGTTTCTTAGAGGGAGTGTACGATTGTGCGTGTGTCAGAGGGTGTATGCTGTCAGAGGCTGATCGGTGCTTGAAGACACACAATGCCAGCAAAATGCCAGCAAGTTTTTTTATGTGCATCTCGACCCATTGAGATGCTTCATGTGCATCTCGACCCATTGGCATGCTGACTCATAAGTGTTTTGCCCCTCTAGCAGATTCGAACCGGCGTCTGCACTGTGTTTGTGTGTGTGCGTGCCTGCATTGGTATTGTCTTTTGCACTATAATGCTGCCGATCAAACAAACCAAAAATTATGAGGGTAGGTCGGACAACAGCACCAATTTTACAGCACCTTGCTAATACTAAGCCGCTGCAACACAGGCTGAACCGAACTTCTCATGTGAAGCCCCCAACCCTCTCGCCAAGGCCCCTGCCTCTGACACCATTGCGCGCTGCAGCTCTCTCAGAGTTTCTAACGGCAATATTGACACTGTGAGTCGTGGAAGGGATGCAACACCAGCTCCAAAGATATCGGTCAACACACACACACACACATGCAAATGTTAGGGTCCTTGTAAGGTTCTTTACATTTTTGCATAGGCTACTATAAAGTCAACAGACGCTTCCTGCAGACATATTGACCTTGCGTTGTTTAGCAAGCAATTGAATATATAAATATCAAGAGCCTTCCATACCTCGCACAGGTACAAGGCATGATGTTTTTAAAGGGTCAAGGTTCGAACCCTGGTGATTCCTGGTCAAAATATCCCCAAAATACCATTTTCTTGCACCCCAAATGAATGCCAACTCCCCTATTTTCTTGCTTCACAAGGCGTGCTTGTTTTTGCACCTGCCTTTAGCCATGTCCATGAAAGGCCTTGCTTGATTTAACCAGGAATAGGCAAAGGACCTCGCATAAGCTCCCTTTTCATTAATCAGGTTTTATGCTCCATGTACAGCTCACCTTGGGGTCTATCAATCGAGGATTATCAAAAGTGGCATTGCTTACAGAATTGTGCATATTGCAAGCTCTTACTCTTTCTATTGGAAGAGGAGGCACGTGCTTGCTGTATTTGTGGGATGCATGCGTGTAGGTTCGGCCAGTACCAATACATATGTGCATACTAACATGTACATACAAGTTTCCAGTAGGTAATGTATGGTTCCGGCCAACTTTACATGCATGCAATGTACAAGTTAAAGCAAGAGCCGACAAGGATCAGAGTGCCCTCTGAAAATCCGTTCTCACCCTAGCCGGTGTCGAACAACCTTGAAACGTTTTTTATTTGTACTTGGATGCCGCTCAGGACCAACCATAGAAAAATTTCAACCTGAACTCAAGGATAACTTGGTGGTAGTCACAACAACCAGCGCTAACTGGTAACAATCAATTTAGTGGTGACAACGCTGGTGGTGACGACACTGGTGGTGACAACACTGGTGGTGACAACGCTGGTGGTGAAAACGCTGGTGGTGACGACACTGGTGGTGGCAACACTGGTGGTGAAAACACTGGTGGTGAAAACACTGGTGGTGAAAACACTGGTGGTGACAACACTGGTGGTGACGACACTGGTGTTAACAACCACTCTGGTGGTGACAACGCTGGTGGTGAAAACACTGGTGGTGACAACACTGGTGGTGACAACGCTGGTGGTGAAAACACTGGTGGTGACAACAAGAAGCGCTTGTGCCTTGAACTCTTGTCACACAGGCAACCCTGCCAGCCTCCGTTCCCTTCTGTTTTTTGTCACCTCACACATGCAAGCGGGTGTACGTGCCGTGTGTCTTTCAACTTCTGCAGGACGCCACTCCAAGTAATGCCCCGCCAGTACTGGCCATGCACGCGCCTGCATGTCTGACCCTCTCCATTCCCTCAGAAACACAACAGCCTCCATCCCAGCTTGCTTCTCCCTCTACCTCCAGTGCTCAACTAAACAGAGGGCGTGGCGTGTCCCCATTTAATCTTGACCTTCCTCCAGGTGTGTATAAGGGTAGCACCCCTTTATAACACCTGATGACGCATGACTGATGACTGTTTAGGGTGTCAATACCCATGCTCGCTCCTTGAGTTCATGTGCAAATGAACACTTGTATGGATTTTGTCTTCAGGGAGCCCCAATAACGCAGCAGCCTCCTCTCCTGGTGGCCAGGCAAACGAGCGGCACCAGCAGCTGGGAATAGCATTACAGGTGGGGTTGGGGTTCCTAAGATTGCTCGGTTGGATAAGATGGCTTGGTTTTGTTGGGCCAGGTGGGCGAACAGAACCAGCAGCTGGGTTGGAGCTCTATAGGAGGATCCTCTGGAGGTCTTACGTACAGGAGCTTGAAAACTTGAAGTGAAGCAAATAGAATAAATCAATTTCATTCATACTTGCCTTTGGCCATGCGTGCAACACTGACCCTCTACGACACCCATACCTTGGAGCCCATCGATTACAAGAAACCGGCAAAATGTGTTCATACGAGGAACGCCCACCTCGCCAGAAGTGGATTCACTGACTCCTAACAATCTTCTCTGCTGGATCTACTTTATTTCTTGCAGATCCTTTGCAATCATCACACACACATCTACTTACACTGCCACTTGCACATACAACCACAGGCCTGGGAGCCATATGCCTCTGTGCTTTCAATCTGTGAGCCAATGACTAGCACATGGCTCCAGGCAAAGAGCATTGCAGAGCAGATCAAGCAAGCGCAGGTGTGAAACAAGGCAGGGATGGAATTCAGGAACCCTTTATTTAGCTTGCAATGTGAACTTGAAGAGGATGTGGTGAGGGAGGGCACGAGTAAGCTCGTGAAGTTACATGCTGGACCATTGTCGTGTGTGTACATATGTGTGTTTGTGTGTATGTGTGTGTTTTTGCTGTCCTGCCGTAATTTACTGAGACATTACAGACTGGGCCTTCTGTACCTTGTTCAGTCATTAGCACTCAACGCCCTGAGATAACACTACACTTTGCAGGCTGCAAAAGCATAGCAATGATCTGCGCACGCTGTACTATGATCACGCCATCCCATAGGAAAGAAAAACGAAGGATTACATTGATAATGATCTGTGTGCATCAAAGCAATGCTTCATATTTGTGGGCAACTTTCGAATAATTTCGTATGTGTATTGTATGTAGGATCCAGACGCACACACGCCTCAATACAGTTACATACGCGTACGTGTAGGGTTGACCAAAGCCAAACATGAATGTGTACAGTGATTTCACAGGAATCTTAGTAATAATGTACCCAGGCATGTGCACACTCTTGCCAGATCCTCATGTATCACCTCAATACAGTTACATATGCGTACGTGTAGGGTCAATTAAAGCCAAAAGCCACGCATGAATGTGTGTGCAGTGAACACGGGAATCTTGGTAGTACTGTCTCCTGAGGTCATGAGAGGAGCGTTTCAAAGCCAGGCATTTCTTTTTGCTCATGCCCAGGATGCAGACAGAATTGATGGAGTGCGACCTGTTTGAAGTGATTGGCTGCAAATCTGGGAGCACAAAAACGAAGAATTTGGAGTGATTGGTTACATTGGGAGTACGAAACATGCGGTCATGCTTTGTGCATGTACACGGTCCTGCCCCACCTACATATGTCATATGTATGATCAAAAACAGCAGTGAACATGTATGCATGTACAGGTTGTTCTGGAGGAGCTCCGTGCAGTCTCTGGCACGATCGCCGCTCTTCCGGTTGCTCCACTGGCTTTAATTGCATCTTCGGAATACCGCCCGATGCTGCTTGGGTGCTGCAACATGAACTGCACAAACCACGAGGCTGGAAGGATGGAAAAAGAGGTGCACTTGTTTGGCTGCCTGCGATGTGGTCTGGTAAGTGTCATTTGTTTTTGAACTGGGAATGTTGTCGGGATGCTTGCAATGTGGTCAAGGAGGTGTTGCTAAGGTTTTTGGTGCACCTGCGACCAAAATCAGGGTGGCATGAAGATCCAAGGAACTTTCGCAGCAGATTTATTGCTTGTGTATGTGTGTGTCTGTCACTCATCTTCAACATGTGCCAATTCTATAGTTGTATAGTTTATTGACATCTCACAGGTCGGGTGAAGAAGATGTTACAATGAAATGATTTCATAAACAGAAGTTAGGAACAGGGTCTTCATTCCTGATGTACCTTTCTGAAACATCGAAGTACAACTCACCACTTGTAGATGTTAAGCAATACTGCATATCCAGAGAATATGGGGTTTCCACTTGCACAAACAGCTTGTTGTGCCTGACAGGGGTCACAGGAGCTCGTGACTGTTAACGAAACCTGACCGTCATATGCTTTGTATTCAAACATTCAAACCATTTCAAAATGTGTTGCTGTCACCTTTTGCACATAATAGGTGAGCTATTGCTCTCCAGAGTGTCAGGAAGCCGATGCACGCACCCACGTGCCATACTGTGAGTGGAGAGAGAACTTAAAAAAGCTCGCGGTGTAGATGGAGATTTTGCTTGAGCAAAGCACTGGCGAGATCTACAAATTAAGCACTATGCTACTGTAGTCTTTGGCTTAGAAAATTGGTCCTTTTAGCGTACAAATTATTAGTCACCAGATTGATGCTGAGAAGGATGTGCTTTCCGATTGTTGGACAGTGCCCTGCTTGCAAACCAGGATACTTTTTCATGAGCTCATTGATATAATATGTATACAGCTGGAAAGAAGACTTGATTTTAACAAAATGCAAGCCTGGTTCCCGAGCGGGGTCATGTTGTTGCATTTTCGCGATGAGCAGGAAGCTAAATACAACATCGCTGGAGCACAATTGCATTCCGGCCACTTGTTGTTGTGATGACGTGTGCTCGGTGCAAGCGCTGCCCCGGATTGAGAATGGCAGGTTTCAGGAAGTTCCAACAGACATCTTGCATCACCCACAAGGTCTTTATAGCTGTGGAAGTTTGCACACGTGTGCACCTGCCATGCCTTTTCCACAAGACTTGCTAATGATGAGTTGCACGACCTAGGGTTCCCAAGCGCAGCACCACTATTTGTGCTGCTTGATCACTTTGTACATAAACCTGAGTCTGAGTTTGCACTTAAATAATCTAGTTGTTGTATAGTGTATGCTCATCAAATTTTCTTTACTTTTACTGATTACTTTGGAACGTCCATTTCTTTCTCCCTTTGATTGAATTAATTATCCATTTGCTGTCTTTTTTCATATATGCATTGCTTCCTAATGGAAGAAACAACCACAGTTGCCGCATTCAAAAGAAAAAGTTCAAAAGTAAAAGTAAAAGTCTACAATGGAAGTCACCAGCGTGCATTAATGAAAGGGTTAGGGTTACAAGGGATACAAGGATGGCCTACAGCCCGAGACTCTGGCTGATGGCAATTGGCTGGTGAAACAAAATCAACCAGTGTCGAAAATTGAAACTAAATCTGACACAAACTTGAGGAGTCTGTATGAGCCTTGATTCAGGAATGCATTGATCTCAAAATCAGTGATACTGTGATGACAAGCCAAGAAAGGAATAAATTCAGAGCTCGAAGGAGCAAACGCACGCAGGGTCTTAAACATCCCTTCAAAAAGGTCTCTGTATCTCATGCGCAGCTCGCACACTTCAGCAGCACATTTGCAAAAGAAAAGCACATGCTTCTCATCTTGAACTTCTCCACATTCACATTTATCACACTGAAAAAATGCATTAAGGAAAGGCTCTCAACTAGTGCTCGCACTAGCCAAAGCCCCACCGAAAGACGAAAAAAAGAAACACCAGAGACTAATAAGGATTCGGCGGGTTGTCAGCCATGCGATCCGGCCTGCGCCTAGCCCTCCTGAAGCCAGCCGCTCTACCAGTGACCCCCCTTCCAGATCCCCCATTATCACTGTTGCTGTTGTTAAAGTGTCTTGTTATTATGATTTTGTTTAGCTTTTTATTGCATGGCAGTGTAAGTTTAGTAGCTAGTTGGTACACTTTGTGTGTGGGGATGCCCAAGTTTAGTAGAGGAGTTATGGTGTACTGTGTCATGCCCAATCGTTGGCAGCGACGAATCGTGTGACAGAGCAGCCAGTTAAGTTGGTTGGCAGTTGAGAGTTTCTTTGTCTTGTTCAATAAGCTGGATGGCCAGTCTTATTGATAATCTTTATCTTCTGGATTTGATAATTTTGGTAATCAACTGACAACATGTGAACTCTAAGAGGTACCATTAGAGGGGATCCTCAAGAGACCCTGTGCCGTGTAAGGTCTCCGATTCTATTTGTTCGTTCGTATAGCGATGTTTATATGTAACCACATTGGGGCCGAGAGGTCCGTCTGAGTCATGGGTCCCAGCTCCGGAGAAGGAGCAGCAGTGTGGCAACCACGCTAAGCTGAGTAGACTCAGAGTAGTAGACACACATGCATGTGTGCAAAGAGCGCACAAGGGCATGAGCCAGAGAACTGGTAGAAGCATAAGGGACCAGCGATGCAAAGAACTCACTCCTCTGCTGGATGGTTTTTCCACCTTGGAGGCCTTTCTTGGTATCAGTAGATGTGCTGAGTCTTATACTTTGCAGTGACCGTAATTTGATCTGACAACTGATAGTAGATTGTGCCCCCGACTCCAAGAAGTATAACATGAAGTGTGACTTGGTTGTTTCGAGAGATGCCTCGGAGGCTCCTTGTTTGTAGACGCTGGATAAGAGGTTGATGTCGGTTGTGCGCTTTTTCTAATGTCTGTTGCGGGTTTATGTCTGAGCAGAATTTGAATTCTGCAAGATGTATGTTTCTGTCCCGAGTAGGAATCTGTTTGGGATCCAAGTGCCTGCCTCTTCCCTCAATGGGCATAACTAACACGCCATCTGGACGGCTTTGATGTCTAGTTGGAAGGTTTTGTTGTGTTGGGAAAACCCAGTCAGGAATGTTTCTTTCAATGTTAAGGTCAGATAACTTTTCACTGTCACAAGCATCCATTGTAACAATTGCTGAGCCCAGCTTGCCTTTCCTGATCTCTTCACCACAAAGGAACTGCGTGGTGGTGTCGGTTTATATGCATTCTTTTCAGAGTATGGTTGTTGCACCTAAGAAGTATGTGTGGCGCACTCTCTGATCCTCCGCACAAAGGGCATGTGGCAGGCCCTGTCGTGTGGCTAAATAGTTTGGTGTGCTTGTCTGTGTGTATCGTGTCCGTTTTGTACTTAAGGACTTGTTCCTGCTCCTTAAAAGTCACATATGGCATGGACCAGAATGTGTTACTGAGTTGGGCATATGCATGAGCAAGGGGCTTCGCATTAGGTTGCTGTGTGTGAGAGTCGGGCTGTGCTGCACGGTCGGGCGTATCATGCAATTTTTGCCAGAGCAATTTTGCCAGAGCGATTTTTGCCAGAGATGATTTTAAGGCTATCAGCAAAACAGGCTCCTTAGGATCATGCATTGTCTCCATAGATATAGGCAGCAACGAGCAGATGACCATGCAAAATCTCCAGATTTCTGAAACAGCTGAAAGTAGCTTTGTTCCCAAATGGCTCTTCCCACCCCGCTTCCCAGACAAAGATAGGTTTACCTCCAGCCACCCAGATTTTGTGCTTGTTACTCCCATCGCTGCAAAAACACATTAACAACAAATTTATGTAGGGGGGTGGGTTATTCGGAGTGGCAGGGGGCAATTGAGGGAGACTGGGAGCACCTCAGCAGCACCGCCAGCCACTAGTACAGCCACCAACCCCAGACAGAATCGACCTATTAAAGACCTCAACAAAACTGGGCGTGACACCCACCGCGTTGAAGAGATCAAGTATTGTGAGGAAACCAGACCTCAGAACCAGCTGAACGCCGCAAAGGAGCAGTACAAAGATTTCTGCAACATTCTCCAAAGAGCCTCCGTTACTCTTCACATCATCCTTTTGGGTGTGGGTGGCACCATCTACAACACCCACACTCTGAAGCCTTTTAAAGAACTGAATCTCGATTCTCAAAGAGTTAAGAAGCTTGCCTCCAAGCTCCATGTGCACTCTGTGAACTTTGCTGCTAAACTTGTCCATACTAGACGTGCCTGTCGTAGCAAATCACTGTCACTGCAAAGTATAAGACTCAGCACACAATATATCAACAATCAACCCCGTTGCAGTCTCTAGTGTGCCTCCTTGCAAGCGTGATGCAGATGGTATGCCTGATCTGAGCTCGTACCTTGAGCAGACCGCAGGCGTCTACAAAGTGAGTGAAGGTTTGAGCCTGGCCCACGAGGGGCGCTCACTTGGAGGACTTAAAAAAGGTGATCTGGGACACAGGCTCAGAAATCAACCTGATCTCAGAGTCCTTTGCCAAAGCAGCCAACATCAGGTATGATGCCGCTCATGGCCCCACAGTTGGCGGGTCAGGCGGAAGAGACAGCCGCACTCTTGGTAAAATGATAGGCCCAGTGCAGAGTGTCCTCAATGGAGGCACAGCCTTTGAAGCGATCACACACACGGCAGCTGTCACGTTCTTTGTAATGAGTGGGGTCGAGCACCTGTATGACGTGCTCATTTCAACCCACATTGCGCAGGATTTCGCTGCGTACGCCGACCCATTGACCTTTGTGCTGGTGTACCGCCCTCACCTCTTGAAGGGTGACCTATGCGCTCTTGCAAGCATACCACTCACACCCACTTCCAGAAGGTCCTGGACGCACACGCAGGCCCAAACCCATTTTGTCTGCTGCACAACGCATGTAGTGAGTGATGAAGGACGTGGTGTCTCTAGTGATGGTGTGCCTGAAGAGTTCTCTGATTGCTTTGAGTACTTTGAAGTAGCCCGCAAGAAGAAAAAGAAGTGGAACAGAGCGGCTGCTGCTCTCAAAATGTCGTGCAAATCTTCTTCCCAGGTAGACTCACATGCACCACCGCACCAGCCCAGCACCAACAAGAGGAAGGGCAAACGCGAAATCCAACCTGGCCTGAATATGATGCATACGTTCACCAACCAAGATTCTGCCCAAGCCCAGATAAGTCATCTGAATTGGTTAAATGCCCCTTTCTTACTTGCACTGATGTGCACAATTGGAGAACGTTTGCTCCCTTGAAGGGTGGCATGCTTTTCATCTGCACTGACACACCCATCACTGCAGAAATGTCAGCAATTTGCATGCACTCGAGTTTACATGTATACACACCCACTCTCCTGCACAAAAATCTGCGAGTAGATGCAGAAATTACCAGCAAAGGGGGGGTACTACCATGTCTCAATGCCTCAATCCTTGCTGGTAACACCACGCTACCTCCCGCAAAATTTTTGCAAGAGACTGAAATGCAGAGAATATCGGCACACGAGAAGTATTACGGACCCAGTGATGTCTGGCAGGACACCCTTGTCCTCGATTACATCAGAGGAGGGGGTATCTGCCCAGTGTGAGGCAGTTTTCAGTGGGTGATTTTGTGTACTTGAGGAGAAGGGTAATGGCAAGCATAATACAGATCATGGCTAAGAAAGAAATGCAATATCGAGTGAAGAGTGTGCATAATAATGGCTCAGTGTTGTTGCAAGGGAAGTGTGTGTGACGTTGCTCAATTCAGTGTGCAATGTGGCACCATGTCACCTCACTGATATCGATCCGACCATAGATCATACAGTGGCAACAAGGCCAGATAAGAATTTGGCGTGTGCTCGTTCATGGATGAAGAAGAGTGCATGCTATTGTGTGACGGTTGTGGAACAGGCTGGCATACCATGTGCCTAATGCCCAAGTTGACGAGCATTCCTAGAGGAGACTGGCTGTGCCCACGATGTGTATTATATGGAGTGACTATTGCTGATCTGAGAGTTGTCACGCCTCAGCCAGGCCCATTGCTTAGAGGCAAACCAAACCTTTGTTTCAAAATGCGACACAGAGGCGCCGAAGACAAGAAGAGCTACGCGCATTTGATGGGCACACTATTGCGCACAAAACCCGCCATGGAAACAGTGGAGAAGACAGCAAGCTGGGCAGAGTAGCCTACATTGGAGACCACGCTGGCCTAAAATGCTTCAAAGCGATTTTTACGGATGGCAGCACAGGAGAGTTCAGCGCAGTGGAGATCAGGAACTGGCTAATGCCAGAATGAGCAAGGACAGCAGCAGCAGCAGCAGCAACAGGGAGGGGGAGGTTGCCGGTGTGGGTGGAGTCAGCAGGAGGATGGGTAGGACTCACGTTGTGTGTTAGGATTCAGCTTCCATTGTTTAAAGCTGATTGTGTGCTCATCACTACCTTACAGAGCAACACGGAATAGAACAAACAGACAGTAGTACTGAGCAAAACAAAAAAATATAATCAGATCCAGCACTGTTATCAACTCTCATTCGGAGCCGGTTTCAGATCAAGCTTGCAGCCCTCCTGAGACATTGATCTCTTCTTTTCTTTTGGTGGAGGAGTTGTACGGTACCCGGTACCAAAGTGGCTCCTTTTCTTAATTCATTATGGAAAGTTTCATTTCACTGCCTGCGTAGTTTTTTCTTTCAGAAATGATTCCCCTTTCACAGTTTCTTAAGGAGGAGCTACGCCACTTACTCTCCATCGTTTTTCATATCAGGATTGTGGAATTCATGTCACTAAGTCATCTGTAAACTCTGTAATCTATGTCACAACCTTTTGGGTACTCCTTGCAGTCTACGGCCGGGTGTTTCCCCAATCAGTAGAATGGAAACCAAATTCTCCAGAATTTGGGAGAGTAGGAGCGAATATGGCATGAAAAGAAGGAGAGGGTAAGCAAAATGAAACTGCAACAAGAAAAACAAAACTTTAGCTCATTTCACCCCTGCCTCAGTTCAGGGGGGGGGGAGACAACATATCAACGGGAATATTTTTGACGTAAACAGACACAAAACCAAACTCCAGCACTTTCGAGCTCGAGTACTATATTCGCTGGGTATTGTAGCCCCCACACTGCGTGCATTTATGCCCTATTACGTGAAATGCCACTCGGCTGCGTGTGGAGCAATTGTTGCAGAGGATGTCGACCTGTGCCAGGGAAACGTTTGTGTTTGCGAACGTGTGGGTGAGTTTTAGTGGGAATATTTATGTGTTTGCGTGCCCGTGCATATGTGCGTTTGTGTGCATGTCTGTGTATGCTTGTGTATGAGTGTGTGCATCACAAAAAAAGCACGTGGATCAAGCGCCAAGCCTAACAATGGAGGACTGCTAAAGCAAATTTGAATATTGACGAGCTTGGTTTCAACGTAACTGCAGGTCCATTTCCTGCATATCAAATAACAGGGATGGCTGCAGTTGTTTGTCCTGAATCCGTGCCCTTTGACTGAGTCTTTTGCATGAATAAAAAACATTAAAGCTAGCATTTAAACGAGAACAGAGAAATATAAAGAGGTAAAACACAATCTGTGACAGCGGGTGGTTTGTACGTAAGTACACATCATGCCTCCTTGTACCAGAGGCGGTGACCTTCTCTCTATGTGCATACAGACCCAGCAGCTTACCTGCAAGTTTTGGTATTCCGGCGGCATAGGCGTCTCGTGCATGGCCTGATCCATACTGCTCCACATACGCTCCATGCTACTTTCGCTCAAGTACGTTTTGTTGCATGAAGGGCACACGTACATGGCATGCTCTTGCAGCTCCTGCAAGCAGGCCTGCAGGCAACACATTTTGGAGCAAGGTACAGGTGTTGTGTTGCGTTGTTCTTGGGTGGGCAGTGCACTTTTGGTTTAGTAAAGGGTTGTTCTTGAGTGGGCAGTGCACTTGCGTTGGGTGTTGGGTGCTAGTGTGTCTTGGGAAGGGACTGGTGTGGTATTTAATTTGTGGCTGTTTAAACATTAATAGTTGACATTCTCCTGGATCTCTCAGGCTTTGGAAAACCTTTCCATACAGAAGAATTGCCTTGTTGCACACAAACAGCTAGCTTGATGCAAACAAGAAGGTAGAAGGCCAAGAACATCATGATACTCTGTTCATTGAATGACGCATGCTCTGGCATGTGTACACGACGCAGCACTTGCTGAAAGGCACATTCATTGCATTTAGCAGTCCATTGCATGCAGACATGACAAATGCCAAACACACCAGCACTTGTGCTTGTGGTGCTACGTACGACCAAGTGAACGATCAAATTACAGAGTCACTTATGCCCGAAAAGTGAGGTGTTTGTTTGATTGAAACATACCAAGCAAAGACACTGTGTGCATACATCCTTGTGTGTGACAACGTGTGTGAATGCAAGCACATCCAACGTTTTTGTATGTTAATTACTATGTAGGAGAGCTAAAGCCATAGGAGAAACACATTTGCTACATTTGCTACATTATACAAAGAGGGTGGAGCAATCAATGTTGGGAGGCGGCTTCACTGCCTACGTAGCTCTTCCTTCTTGTGTAAGGGGGAGAATATATAGGAAAGAATAGATGAAGAAACTACGGAGGATGATTTTCCAATGTTTAACTGTTAACTGGAGCAAATCATTGGCCATGATACTACTACTGCCGCAATTTGACGTAGCAGAAGCCACTCCGAGGCCAATGGTGATAGCTACGCTCAAAACCAGTTTGCATTAGAGCAGAAATATTAGATCTTATTTGTACCTGAGTCATGGATCGATTTGTGGCTGGCCGAGACCAGCCAACAGCCAATCAGCCAAACACCTGGCTGAGGGTCACCCTTATAGTAACTGTCACTAATCACTAACATTGTATAGCATTGTATTAGAGCAGCACACCTGATGGATGGTGTGGCCGCATGAGAGTACGCAGATGGGCTTGATGCTGTCGAACAAGTACTCAAAGCACTGCGAGCACAGAGCAAGGTTACACGATTAAAAGGTTAAAAAGTTACAAGGGGAGCGATTAGTGCGCAAGTGCATGTACAGAGCAGGTGGGTCACAAGGTTTCTAAGTTACAAGAAGAGCGATTGGTGCGCAAGTATAAAATGTACAGAGCAGGTGGGTCACAAGTCACAAGTGTTGCTTTTGCCTTGATTGCTTTTCCAGGACAGAAAGGGTTTGAACACACAGCTAATACCAACACCACGAGGCAATATCAAATGAATGACAGGGGTGTGCGGTCTGTCTTGCTTGTCGCGACTTCAATGCCTACAGGCCTACGGAAGGCCTTTTTAGCTCACCTTTTAAACCTTAAATGCTTACACCCCCTTGTACCTGTGAGCTCAGTATTCTTGGGCACGTACACTCCTACAGCTATAGTACCAAGCCTAGTCACTATGCCTCTGCTTTCTCCCAGATAGGGCTAGCCAAAACCATATGTATACCGTGCATATACAGTGCTTTTGGCAGGGAAATCCAAAATACACGGTGTGTGTAAATGGTTCTCGCCAACCCTACTCCCAAACAAACTCGCCACCACAGCTTATTAGAGTGTTTGCTCACTGTGAATGCAGACACGCTCTCCTTGGCTATTTTGCTGTCGTCACACACAAAGCATGTTCCACTGGCTTCATCCCAGATATCCTAATGCTCGATCTGTGATTGCTTTCTTTGACAACCTCAGGCTCCCCTACATTTCCAGTAGACTCAGGCATGCAAACTTTGAGGATATCAACAGTCGCAGCGCACAGCAGGCCCCTTGCACAGGAATGCAGGCAAAGTGCATCCTTTGTAGCCTAAGAGACACTATTCCACGATCTTAACTGAAAAAGATACTGCAAGTGGGACCCTTGTGTACTCACCACTGGGCAGTTGTTGTGCATCTGCGTTGGCAGGAAGCGGCATAAGGAGTGTAGTTGTCAGTGTGGGTTTCTTTTGTACATTAACAATAGCATTGCACGTGGAAGCACAGAAGCGCGTAAAGCTGGAGCATCATTTTTATTTTTGATCAAGCAGGTTTGCTTGAGTGAAACTGATTGAGCAAGACACACACACGTACACACACAAAATGTCAGAAAATTTCTTCTGCTCGAATCAAGCATGGGCAGGTGAGCAGCTGGTTATTATTGTGCGACAGCCAAAAGCCAGAAAGCGCAAAACGGAAGCACTTCCTGACTTGCTGTATTTCCCTAGTGTATGCGGGCACCCCGCAAAGCCACATCAGCATCGCACTCAGAACATGTATGGCAGCCAAGCCAGGGTGCACAAAAATGGAAGCACGGACTCCTATCATTGCTGGATATAGGTTACCTCGCAAAGTCAAATTCGCTTGACTGCAAGTGCACACACAAGAACCACCAGGAATGATGCAATCTGTGCCGTGCGGTAAACACGGCAGAGATTGACTGCTGGTATTGAGCTTCAGGCAGCGGCACAATCAAACTTACGGTGTTCTTGATGCAACACGACAGAAATGGACTGCTAATAACGCGCAGCAGCGCAATCAAAATAACGCTGTTCTCGATGCAACACGACAGAAATGGACTGCTAATAACGCGCAGCAGCGCAATCAAACTTACGCTATTCTCGATGCAACACGACATAAATGGACTGCTAATATCGCGCAGCAGCACAATCAAACTTACGCTGTTCTCGATGCACACGTGCGTGTCCTGCAGCTGAATGGCATAGCAGCAATTGCAAGTGTTGCAGTGGAAGTAGTTCTCTCGCCCCCCAACTCTGCAGATCCCACAGGCATTGCAATGGAACTGCCGCTTTGTGGCGTCATCATCTGTGTGCGAACAAGTGTGGGGGAGGTACTGTGTAGTCCAAATGCCTGCCCTGCAGCTATTCAGTCCTTTATCCTCAAGCCATGCCTTAACATGTGGCGACGATTCGGTCAGACTTGGAGCCTGTGTACGAATGTAGTCCTAGTACTAGAAAATGGCTAGGCATTGAAGCTATAAAGCTTAACAAATGAGCAGGCCAAAGCATGTGGCCTGCTAGATTCACACCAGTCTCTTTTGCTTCTTCTCCTTAGCTGTTTTTTTGGGTGAGGCTCTAGCTAGTATGAGCAGTGGAGCTTCCTCTTAACGCACGCTCATCCTGAACAGCACATGGTTTAAGCTTTCAATACTTATCAAGCACGCACACAAAGGTGACGTAAAGCGCACACAAGGGCACTGCTTGTGATTGTGAGACTGAGCGTACAAGCATGCACTTAGGGGCCAGCCTGGAGCGCACGCAGAAGAGCAGCCCAGACATCAATGAAGTATAGGACAGGGGACGCCAGAACAGATGTTAGCAGCAACGCTCAAAAGCATGGAGCAACCGAAACATGCTTGTCATGCATGCATGGTTAGACAGGACATCCAAACCAATATAAAGGCCCACTATCAAGCCCCACTATCAAGCCCCGGGCAACCTTTCGATGCCAGTGACCAATTTTCCCTCCTGAAGTTCCTACAAAACCAATAAGTGTGGGTGATCAAGCAGGTACTGGATTAAGGACCTAGCTCAACCCCAAATCACATATGAAGCTGTCAGTCTCTCTATCGCCACGCCTCGCGCACGCACCAAAAAAGTTGCAGGCTAGGCAAGCGTATTTCCCAAACGCGACGCCACAGCACATGCAGGTGCGTCCAGTGGGCTGCCTCATATCACACACCTGTGCATGCACATGCAGGCACACAGGTGCACACAGACTTAACATGGAATACCCACATGTACGGTGTACATACAGTGATTCCTGCACCCTGGAATCACCGTGGATACCCTGGGAACTACTGTGCAAACAATCACTGACAGTGTAGATACACAGTTTTGGTTCTGGCCAACCCTACACGCCTGCACATGCAGGCATACAGGTTCAAACAGACCTATCACCAAAGTCCCATGTGCAAGTAGTATGAAGCTACTATCATCCCCAAAGCCTGGTGGTATGACTGCCCATCATGGACCAAAAAGAATTCCGGGCGCATGGAATCAGACAATGCAAGCTTGGGCACAAACACAAGGCGAATGACTCCACGTGCAGGTAATACTCAAAATGGCTACCGCCAGGAGGATGCAAAAAAAATTTCCTGACACCCACGTGCATTTTTTGGGCCTCCGGCCCAAAATGCCCCCCCCCCCCAACCCCCCTTCCTGACCCCCCACACTCATAAGAAGGGTGTCAATCTGCTCAGAATGTAAGCAGCTATCTGCCTGCACAGTTCTCATGCCAAATTATGCAATACCTGACGAGCTACAGGGCAAAAACTGGTTTGCGCACGCTCTTGCACTGACCACCTGTTTAGTGCACAAATCCAGCCAAAACCTTTGCCAAAGCGCTTATTTACTTCAATCATGCAACTTATACATAATGCAATGCGTAAACTGCAGGTTTGGAATCAATTGCTGGTAATTTGCTTGAACACAGCCCCGCGGCCTACTTGGGGGCATTTCATGCATTTCTATGACCAGGTACCCAGACCCCCCCCTAAATCAAATCACCCAACAAGGGTGCCAATCAACTGGGCTTGAGCTGAGGATTCCAAAAATATCAATATATTGTGAAAGTGGCCCAGTAGAATTCTGGGGACCCCCCCAAAATTCTCAGACCCCCCCTGACACACACACCCCTCCCCTGACCCCCTCAGAATCGACTCATTTTATTACCAATTGATGTTCTGAATATGTAACTTGTATTGGGATCGACACGTGAGGCCAAAAAGTTACGATCCTTGGGGCCTCCTGCTACCGCGGAGCAAACCGCGAAAAACTGTGCAGGCAGGAAAAACCAATCCTTGAAATTGTGGTGATGCAAACGTTTCTACATGCATGGTGATTACGCAGGAATAAAGCAGGATAATCATGAAAGTTAGGTGCGTGGACGTACGTTGTTCACATATGGCTACCCAATGCATTAATTGGGGTAGGTGCAGCAGTAAAATCAGGGTTGCATGTAAGGTCACGGCTATCTCTGCTCAATCTTACTGTGCCCGATCGTCCTGCGCGATTTCATCCATCATGCACACCTACTCTATCATCGTGTGCACCTGCATCGTGTGCACCTGCATCGTGTGCACTTGCGCAAATTCACCGTGCGCGCCTGCACATGGCAACTGCACATTAATCGGCGTGCAGAACGTTCCCCCTCTACACACATAATCATAATCGGTAGATGCATGGACGTACAAACACCTGTGAATGGAAGGACGGCCAGTACCCTACACGGCACGTAGGGTTGTTCCTTTCCTTTTTTCCTTTCCTTCTTTCTTTTTTCACTCACTGTCCTGGCCACACACAGGAGGTTTCCTGGCCGACAGAACCGTGTCTCTACACAGCATATAGGTGCGGCTCTGGCCGACCCTATCATTGATTATCAATATGCCATAGCGATCAAGCTCTCGATGAAAGTGACATGGATAAAAAAGAGCAGCTCCCTCCAGCCAGACCATTCCACCTGCTGCAGTCTTCGAAAAAAGTTTCACCCCCTTACCGCGCACACCACCTCCTTGACGGCTTTTCTGTCGAGCGTGTGCATTTTAGCCGGATCCTGCAGGGCACGGTTTGTGGGTTCATCCTCAGTGTCACAGTGCGGCAATAGATACTAATTGTGAGATTTGTATTACAGGAAGTTGGGTTTGAGGTAGGTTGACTGCCTTACTGATCCAAACTAAACAAAACTTAGGTTTGAGAGGACCCGTTGTGAGGAGTGCGTGAAAGCGTCAGTGCAATGCAGGTGAAAGCAATTTGATATCGCCACAAAATGTGTGTTCATCAGAGTTTGTGGACTAGAGAGCAGGCCAAAGTCTGTGCATAGGGTAACAAGATTGATTCAAAACCTGAGGTAAGAGTGCTTCGTCTCAAAATCTGGTAAGGGAGGTAAGAGTGCTTTGTTCCAAAGCTGCTGCTGGTGATAGGCTGCTCTACGCTTACACGATTGCTTACATGTACAGATTTTTATAAGGCTGTAGGGGGAGAGATTAGAGGGATAATATGCGCGTTGTCCTGCTTGAGCAATGACACGAATCAACGTATACCTGCTCGTTGTCGTTCTTCTCGGCATTGTGACAGTGCCTGTACGGAAGGCAGAGGAGTCAAAGGTGTCCGTGTATGTGTTTGTCCGTATTCGCGTGTGTGTATATGGGGTGTTTATATGAGTGTATGTGCGTGTGTGTACGTGTTCTTGTGTGTGTACGTGTGCGCTCGTCTGTGTGTGTTTTTGTGTATGTTTATATGTTTATGTGCGTCTGTGTATGTGGGTGTCTGTGTGAGTGAATGTGTGTGTGTGTATGCTTGTGCGAGTGTGTGTATAAGTGTGTGGTCAGGCACCAGCCCCGTTATATCGCTAAAATAAGGGAAGGACACGCATGTATGCGCGCAAAGTGACTGCGCTGTTGTGCCAGGAGCCATGGGCTTAAAAATGAGGATTGCAGCACGTGCGTTCATTTTCACCTGCACCAAAAGTATTCTCCACAACAGGGGGCTACCAGCCTGCACCGGCGCCGGTAATGCGTGCAACCATGCTGCTGCTCTCCTTGCCGTTCCCTATCCAGTCTATGCCTCTCCTCATCAGTAAGCTCAGGCAGTTGAGCCCCCCCCTGCAATGCAACTTCCCCCTCTGAGGCACTTTCATATGATCCTGAATCACTCTCATCTTCCTCCATGCAAAGTGGAATTTGAATCTTGCCTGTAAAAAATCTATTATTTTTATATATAATAATTAATAGCAACAAGGCATGTCTCCAGGCAGTCTCGCGCGTTTGCCTGAGAATCTGGTGAGAGAGTTTGCACACACACACACACACACACACATTCCCACACACACATTCCCACACAGTAGGTCAGCACTGCAAATTGTGTGTGGTTGAGTAAGGCATGCACACTACAGGCACTAGGCACGTCCTGACCATGCAGTTGCTGGAGAGTCGTGCACGCTTCGTGATTTGCAGTTCACTATTTTGCTCTTCTGCAACCGCTGCGCACTGTTCTTTTCTGCACCCGTGCAGCTGGGGCACATCTTCAGCTTCTTGAAGCAAGAGGATGAGTCTTTGGGGCATCCCACCAACTCCCGCAACTTCTTCAACAGTGCTAAGTTCATACGCTCGGCCCCCAGCGTGCTCCAGCAAATCACCTCCCAGGTACTGTTGCTGCGTGAGGGAGCAACGCCCTGGCACCCGCACGGGCCGCCTAATCGCAAAATATGTCACCCACCTGGAGCTCCCCTGCATATCTTGGAGATGGAGGGCCACGACAATCCAATAGACAGCATGCGCCTCATGTTGCTTCTCAAAAACAGCAGCAAAGATCCCTCTGTTGCACTGAGGGATGTCCAGACTCTCGTCTTCAGGGTGAGATTGACGTGTAATGGATGTGCTCGTACGATGCAATGCAGACGTGTTGCCAGCAGGTTATGAAACCTTATTCTGAGACCGATCAAAAAAGGCATGCTCATGCCAGCACGTGCACTCATTATCCTGCATTCTTGCTTCAACGAAAAGCAAGAACTAGATGTCAGCCTTTGTCACTTTTTGATTTTTGCAGGATTGCGACTTCAAGGGAGCTCCTGCTTCCCTGGCTCATCTGATCCTGTCCGCCTTGCCCTCCCTTACGACCCTCAAGATATTTGGCACTCGGTATGAGGTATCCTGGTTGGCGTTGCCTTCCCCAAAGGTTTTCAATTTGCACTTTCATATTACAATGGATAAAATGGTGGAAGTACACGAGGCTGAGCTGGATGAAAGTGATGATGACATTGACATTGATGACACTCTCACCTACTATGATTTTGAAACCTTTTTTGATACCATGACTGCACGCCAAGGAGTTTTATTTTCAGATACTCTGCGTTGCTTGGGCAATCTGCAAACGCTTGCTTTTCCCCTTGCAAATGAGATGGATGAATTCCTAGAATATGACCCTCCTTCGTGGTGCTCTGCATCCCTGCAGACCTTAAACCTAGATGTTGTGGAGCTCTCAATCTTAAGCAGTCTGGCTAAGTCACACCTCAGTGCATTACGACACATCAGGATTGACACGTTGATGGGACTAGCTGATGAAAATGCACTTGAGAAAGCCAGTCTCGTGGCTGAGCGCCTTTGTCCTACGGTTCAGATTGAAGTACAAAGGGTTTTTTTCCCAGATCATCCGTCCACATTTATCTCCCAGACTCACTCACATCCTTGCTCCTTTCTGTTAGATAATCCTATGTGGCATAACGCTTACCTAGCTGGGAGCTTGAAGGTACTGGATCTGAATGTGAAAGATTTGGGAGAGGAGAACATGAGCAGGGTTGCACGTACATTTCCAAACGTAGAGTATCTATGTTTAGGACCTGCAGCTGTTCTGAATCAGGGAACCAGTTTTATCTTACAAATCGTGACGAGGTTCAAGAGGCTGAAGAGTTTAGATTTTGACATAGATGTTGCTGATTATGGATTGAAGGTCACACATGTTAAAGAAGAAGGTGACGTCACCCTATCAATAATCACTCTTTCTGACTTCCCAAAGTTCATGCAGCTGTTCTATCGCCTAGCTCGTCAAGCACTCCCAGCATGTGTTGCACACACCCTGCTAGATGAGGGGCCACCGAAGTCTTTGTCGATTGTTTTGAAACTCTGTCAAAAGAACCCCCATTTGATTGGCCAGACAGTCCGTCTGGCGAACGCCCTAGCCCAGCAGGTGGACGTCCTACGAAGCTGGAGAACAGTCGAGAGTCAACTACAGGGAAAAAACAGCACTGACCTGACAGTTCATTACGCTGTTTAGTCTTTTTTTGGCCCGCCCCTTCACAAGCACGTCGGTTTGTTTAAGGTTGAAATTTTGTGCCATAATGTGTCGGCCTAATATGTTGACAAACCTGTTTATTTACAACGCACCCTGGTTGAAGAGTTGCTTATATAATTTTATGGATATTTTAGTGCAACGCAGAAGTCATTTTTCTAAATTGTTGCAGGTAGTGGCTGCAATGTGCGCCAGTTTTCCAATGCTTTTACAATGCTTCATTAGAACAGCTGTACATAGAGTGAGCACTCTGGACCAGAACCAGCTGAAAGTCGTAAAGGATCTACAACACAAAAATATCTACACCTTACTTCGAATAACCGTAATCTTCCAATTGAAGAACTTAGATCGGGCATCTATGGAGCTGTGATCTTTTCAATGGATACATTGGGGGGTGACCTTCAGCCAGGTTGTTTGGCTGATCGGCTGCTGACCGGTCTCGGCCATCCACAAATAAATCCAGAAGCACAGAAAGAAAAAGAAAAAGTTTTTGGGCTGAGAAAGGAAAGTATAAAAAGTTGGTTGTTGACCTATTGCAGCAAAAAGGATTGGGCTGCTGATAAGTTCTCAAGACAAGGTTTACACGAAAAGGAGGAATATTTCCTGGTCTTGGCAAAATAAAGAGCATACACCTTGCTCTGAACATGTTCACATCTTCACCAGAACACTGGTCACATACGCGAGAGTAACCTTCAAGCCACGCTGCTGCCTCAACTTTTAAAGTATGTGCACGCAAGCGGAGCCTACTGGCATTGCGCATAGTATGTTTAAACAGGTGAAGATGAAGATACTGTGGTACAGTAGTCGGCATACGCTCATTACTAGAAAAAGGGATGGCAGACCAATAATGGTAAGTGGCTAGTTTGTTGTTGTGAGTTTGGGGTCCACCAACTCAGCATCTCTGCAAACGCCTCTCATCCTATGCTTCAAGTTTGCAGTAAATTCTTGCATGGGAATGGCCACGGCAGCCACGCCCAGTTTGATCCGCTCGTAAATATGACTCACACCCACGCAGTCCTTGAAAAGCGCTAAGGAATTGAGCAGGCGTTTAAATGAGGCTGTAAACTGAGATCAGCCTGGATCACCTTCTGCAGAGTAACACTATTGGTATCAAGCATACTGTTGAAAAACTTGACAGCTGACCGAAACTAGTAAAGCTGGTTGCAGCAGTTCATATCCACATTCTTCGAGTACAGCCCAGTTAGTGATAGACCGCTGTGAACACTTAACGTGCCCTTCAAAAAGTGCAAATGAAGCGTAGACAGCGGGTGTACCCTAAGAAAACACTGCACTGGCAGTGTATGATATCGCTCCCCACATTAAATAAGGAAGCCACTTTGGTAAAGGGTACCGCAAAAATCCTCCACCAAAAAATAAAGAAAAGGTCCTGAGGTCCATGGGGATCGGAAGGGTTGCAGCTTACGTGACCTGAAACCGGCTCCTGATGAGAGTTGATAATACCTAGTATTAGAAAGTAGCTTGGGTAGCTGCCCTGAAAGCCTAGTGGCCCGTGGTCAGGCCAGACTCTTCTGGGTCGCGGGTTCGAATCTGCCTGGTAGGGTGAGTACTTCGCTGTTTGACAGCTAGCTCCGTCTCCGTTTCCTTAATCCATGCTTGTGGTGTTATCACCCCTTGCGTATAATTTATTATAATTTAGAAAGTATGTGCCTGGTGGTGTGGACAAGTTTGGCAGCGCAGTTGACAAAATGTAAGTGGGATTTTTAGCTCTTTGCAAGGTTAGCAAAAAAGGCCTTAAGTAAAGAAGTGCGACTGCTAGCCTGCTAATAGAAGGCAAGAAATCCATGAAGGAACAATAAAGCTTATTGTTGTTCTGATTTATAAATAAGACACATCATGAGCTCCTGTCTGGGGAAACAGAGAGAGTTTTGAGAGTCAAGGCCGAGCTCCTTAAAAGGCTCCAGGGAGTGATTGTTGCAGTTGGTGCCACCCACACTTAAAAAGATGGTGTGGAGGGTAACAGAGGCTCCTTGAAGGATAGTCTGAAGGGATTTCTGCTGTTCCTGCAAGGTGCTCAGCTGGTTCTGAGGCCTAGTGTCCTCACAGTTCATGGTATCAATGAGGTGGATGTCACGTTAAGAAAACTGAGATCTTTGGGACGGTGCTGTCTGGAGTAGGTGGATCTGCAGATGGAAAATTTCCCCCTGGGATTTAGCATGCGAGCAACAGTCTTACGCTTATTTGGTAGTTTGACCGAATGCCTTTGGCCCAATGGCTTGCCTCCGAATTTGCAGGTCTGCTTCAAAACAACCAAGCACGCCTCAAAACCCCTAAATTAAGCCGACTTACACTAGATTCTTGCTCCCCCATCCTACCCCAACACATCAGTGCAGCACTACAACAGTGGGCCATGGTTTTGAAAGAGAAATGGCATGTGCTTTGGATTTTGAACCTGGATAATCCTCATACTGGAGGAAAGGACTACACCATGAAATAGTTTTTGGTGCCGACTATAATGCATATGCCACCAAGTCTTCTATTGCACGGATACTCCCCTCCCACATCACCGCTGCCTTTCAAAATTGGGTCCTGGTCACTAAAGAAAAAATGGCATCCCCCCTCGACCATGACCCCAAGTTCCCCCATTACTGGAGTGAGCACCCAAGGGACAAAGTGTTTGGGGCAAACACCAATGCCTTCTCCTCCCGTTTCTCTGGGTTCTCCATCTGCCATCCCATTTACGATGATAACACCATGCTCTTAGCAACAAGACACGCCATCTACCCTGCTGCTGTCAGCACAGAGGAAACAGCCACAATCATGCTCCTCTCTTCCTGGGATTAAAAATGACCACAAATCCGTATGCATCACTCTGCCGCAAATACCCACACATATGTAAATTCCTGGGCACCATCCCATCAGACCAACTCCAATATGCGAAAGTGCCCTTCTGGAAAAACATACAAATACCACTTTCCAAACACTCATGGGAATTGAAGATCATTGCCATATGGAACACCAAGGGCAGGGTCTGCCCCAATGCTCACAATAAAGACTGGCTAAAAGAACTTGCCAAAGAAATCCCTGAGGCAAAGTGGGAAATTCAAAACATACATAACCATCCCAACCAAACAGCCTTAGGTTCCGGACAACGCTCAGGACTTAACAAATTTAATAAGCTACCCAATGACCACCCTCAAGCCCCAGAAGGCCCAGATTAAACAAGTGCCCTGATTAGCACTGACCAACCTCATAATTGTAATACCGACGAAGCACCCTAAAAGAGCTCCAGCCAGAACCTAGCCCGAAAGGTAAAAGATTGGCGGGATTGGACCTACACTGATGGCAGCCTCCAAAAGAATGAAGAAAGGCAAGACACCGGATCAGGTGTGTACCACCCTCACTTAAACGTTTCCCACTATGTAATCCCAAAAGGCATGGGTATAACCAACGCCATCTCGCGTGCAGAGCTAGCAGCTATAGCAGCTGCAGTCATACATGGCTACACACATTTAGCCACAGACAGCCTTGCTTACATCACTGCACCAAATCAAAAAGCAGCTGTCACACCCGAATCTCCATCGCCACCACATCCAAGGAGATGTCCTTCAATCCATTGCTAAAGCAATCCGTCAATCACCATCGTCTATCCACTTCTATAAAGTAAAGTCCCATGCCGGTACTATCGGTTATGAGCACGCCGACGCCCTTGCTAAAAGTCAGCCACCACCTGCTCCGACCTTGCAGACACCTCCATCAAAACAGCAGGCCCTGAGGGAAATCCCTTCTACAACATCCACTGGCTGCCAAAAGAAGAGATAGGAAACCAAACACAAACCCATATTCATACCCATACAACAAATATGGCCCATTCTCCTCCCCCAAAGCTTTGGTACCTACCAAACCACCGTGACGCCCTTCAAGCACACATGCATCTTCTCCATGAACTGAGAAATGCCAAAACTGAAGCAAACTACCATGCGTACTACCAGACCCTCATAAAGGATGGCATTGCCAATGGAGCCACTAGCAATGCTTACCAAACATCATCCGATGTCCCCTTTAAGACCAAATGTATCATGAAATACAGAACAGGCACCCTATATAATCAAAAGCATGCGGTATTGTTCAAACTCTCAACAAGTCAAACTTGCCCCCTCTGCCCACAAGTAGACAGTGCCCTGCACATCCTTTCAGGGTGCCAACACACGCAAATAAGGAACATGATCACCGAAAGACACAATTTAGCATGCCGCATGATCTTAAAGGCTATCAGCAAAACAGGCTCCTTAGGATCATGCATTGTCTCCAAAAATATAGGCAGCAACGAACGGATGACCATGCAAAATCTCCAGATTCCTTATTGAAAAGCTGGAAGTAGAACTGTTCCCAAATGACTCTTCCCACCCTGCTTCTCAGATAAAGACAAATTTACCTCCAGCCACCCAGATTTTGTGCTGGTTACTCCAATCTCTGCAAAAACACAAAAACAACAAACTACTGCAGGGAGGTGGGTTCCTCGGAATGGCAGGGAGCAACTGAGGGAGACTGGGAGCATCCCAGCAGCACCGCCAGCCACCAGCAGAGCCACCAACCCCAGACAGCACCGACCTAAAGACCTCAGCAAAACTCAACGCGACATCCACCTCGTTGAGATCAAGTACTGTGAGGACACCAGACCTCAAAACTAGCTGAACGCCGCAAAGGAACAGCACAAAGACCTTTGCAACATTCTCCAAGGAGCCTCCGTTACTCTCCGCATCATCCTTTTGGGTGTGGGCGGCACCATCTACTACACCCACACTTTGAAGCCTTTCAAAGAATTGGGTCTCATTTTTCGAAGAGTCAAGAAGAGCCAAGCCCCATGTGCACTCTGTGAACTTTGCTGCTAAACTTGTTCATACCAGACGTGCCCTTCCCAGTACTGTTATCAACTCTCATCAGGATCCGGTTTCAGGCCAAGCCTGCAACCCTCCTGATCCCCATTGATTTTTCCTTTCCTTTTCGCGGTGGAGGAGCTTTACGGTACTCGGTACTAAAGTGGCTTATTTTCCTTAATTGATGTGGGAAGTGGTTCTATTCCGGCTCGTATCCACCGAACTGCTGGAGGGGGAATTTTACACTTGTGCCAACACCAAGGAGAGACACTGAACTGGCTAAAAGAGCCCTCCTAGAAGAGAAACAAGAAAAGCATCTGGGCCGTTGACACCCATACCTGCTAACAAAAACTAAATTTGCCACACAAAAAAGGGCAGGAGAAACAGACACACTGGAACCACACAAAACAGGAAGGAACAGGCCAAGGGCAGCAAGTTGCTGAAGTCAAAGAGAGCAAGGGCTTAAAACTAAGCTGCCAACTATCTAAGGCACAAGCATAAAAAGGATGGTTAGCACAGCGCAAGCTGTGCCAAAAGAGTACGAACTGACGTTCGGTTGCACTCGCCTCCAAGAACTAGAGTACTTCTGCACGCTGCAGAGTACTCAGCAGTTTTCACTGCCTGCGTAGTTTTCTTTTCTCTTCTTTTCTGACCAGCCAGTGCACCAAACCCTGTGATTTTTTTGTTTTTGAGTCCTTATAATACATAAAGATCATTGCAAAAATGATGGAGCAAAAAGAGCAAGTGGTTGGCGAGATATGCAAATCAATGTGCCATTCCCCATGGAGAGCACCTATTTAGGGTACTACAGGTACATGACGTGTGCATTTAGTCCTGTCATTCCTTATGCAGGGCGACCTAACTAAATCTGAGCACATGCTCGGGTTGCTTACAAAGTCAGCATCAGTTTGAGGCTAGGTTGGATCCTGTTTGAAGACGTGACGTGTGATTAGTTGCACCTTTCATGCAAAAAGGAGCATGCTTTGGCTTTATCCCATGTAACCCCCTCTGAGACATTAAATACAACCCCCGCAAATATATGAACAAAACTCCTGGTGGTGTGCAGGCTTCTGCCTCCCAACCACTTGATCCCCACTGAAAAGCTTCTCTTATTTTTATTCTCCAGGTGGGATGTTGTGTGTCTCTGCATCCATTTGGTGGTGCAAACACAAAACAGCATCCTTTCCTTATCCATGCCGGCAGTGTTTACACTATCTGCGTTCTTTTTCTTTTCTTTTCTTTTCTTTTCTCATTAAAAGCCTTCTGAGGGTGAAACTCGTCCCCTCCCCCCAAACGAACAACTGGTCTTTGCTATACATCGTGCAGATCTACCTGTTTGATTTGTTCACTCCGAGTCTCTGGAGAAATCTGCACGCTCTTTGGTGTTCGTTTGCTTGCGTGCGTGGCAGTAACTTGAATTTCCTGGGAGTGCTGTATGATCTACAATGAGCACATTTGAACTTACAACGAGTGGCTTTTTTCAAATTCTATCCTTCACCTTGTTTTTTACCCTGACCTTCACATCTATCCGCCAAATGTAAACACTTTTTTAGACTAAGCTTAACCAATTAAGGCCAGTCTGTCTCTACATCTTTATTCTATCCTTTTTCATGACCAGAAGCTGTATCAGTTAAAGTACAAGAGTAAAAGTAAAAGTAAAAGACTACACTGGAAGTCCCCAGCGTGCATCAAGGAAAGGCTCTCAACTAGTGCTCGCACTAGCCAGAACCCCACCGAAGGACAAGGCCGAGCGCCACCAATGCCAGACTTAAGGTGTGACACCTTGCGCTGGCTGGTATCAATTTTCGTTTACCCACTCATTTTTCATATTGTACTGGCGGAGACCAGACCCCTTTCTCTTTATGCTTTTTTTTTGTGCTAGCCGAGACCAGCACAAAAAGGCCAACAGCCCAACATATATGGCTGCCGGCTAGCCCCTTTGAAAACCCTCTAGGAAAGAGCGCTGTTATGGGTCAGTCATACAGCATCCCACCAAGTCAGACAAAGGAGAGAACAAACACAAAGGAGCCTTTGCCCCAGGGGGAACACTAAGGCCCTAGGCTTTAAGCAAACATTTATTTTTTGGTAAGAGATTCGCAGATCAAGGAGGTGTGTAAATATCAAATAAACCTATCTGCTTAAAAGTTATGGAAGTGACAAAAATGGAGACAAGGGCAATCAGAGATGATAAGTGCAAAATAAAGAAGGTGAGATGAACTCCCGGGAATCACATCTAGGAGAAAACTATGACACATTCCGCCCTTACAACTTGAAGGAACCAAAAATCAGTAAGCAACACAGAAAAAGATCCCCTGCGTCATGCTAGTCCCCCACACTCTTTAAGAATACAAGCACGCACAATCCCAAAGCAACTGCTTAAAATGTCGCGTGGAGTAACACAAAATTGAGGATTGAAGCAGCAAGGAAAGGGAGGAAGAGGGAGGTTTAAGGTTGACTAACAACTTAGACTTACAATAGCCAGAGCCTAGATACAACATTGGGAAGGTTTTCTACCTGCCCAGTTTCTATTTGTTTCCGACCAGCAACTCTGTGCAACGTACAAAATGTAATACTAGTTTGCAAAGCCACAACCAATTTGCCAACGCCCTGCAAAGCTACAAAAATTGCGCTAACACTCTTTAAAGCTACAAAAAGTCTGGTACGGATCACCGTATTCCCTTGATCAACAATGTTGTAAGAATAGATCGGCAAGTTTCTTTTCATAAATAGCTAAGTTAGCCTGGAACAGGTAATGGTGCCACAATGGGAAAATCGGCAGCCACCTGGAACATTATACATCTTAAGCAGCAACCCAAGCGGAGAGCGTCGCTTGCAGCAGAAAGTAAAGTAATCCAACATTCCTGCAAATCACTTCCGCCCACCTTGAGAGGTGTGGTATTTTTGTCCCTCTTGCACTACAACAAATATACAAGCTAGCCCCTGCGAAAGACAGCCACAGCGTCACCAGGCACGTCTTGGCTTTTGTCTGCAGTACTATGTTGCCGTGGTTCATCGCGCTTCCAGCCAGAACCAACACAGTTTCTACCCGTGCCTACCGAGGCCTGGACGTGATCCAACAAATTGTCGGCTGCATCTCCTGTTATGAGTGGGCAGCAGCGAAACACGAGGCTGCACAGGCGGGGCATAGCTAGAAGGTCCTGCACGGCAAAGTGTTTGCATGGACTGCTCAAGATGCTCTTGTATTCATTAGGGCAGAAAGGTGTAAGTTATGAGTGGCATGTGGCTCAATCCAGGAACTTACACGTACAAGCATAGTTATCTCGTCTTATTAAATCTTCAGGAAGCTTGCATGCATTGATTCCTGAAGGTGCCCCGTTGACAAAAGAGGTGCGCAAAGAGACAAGTGCTGTAAGGCTTGTCAATGCCGTGACAATAAAAGGAGAGTGCCATCGATTGCTAAATGCACCTTCCCTTTCCTCTAGAATTTCCCCCTTTTCATCAGTAACAGAACATATTGACGTGCAGACAAGCATAAAATGGCTATGAAATGTCAGATTGCTCAAACGACCCTAACATTTAAGCAAGAAATTCTTCAAATATTTATATTATATTTTATATCACACTTATAGCATGAAAGTACTCCCCATCAACTTACCAAGCATTGTTCACTAGAGAGCGTGTAGCCACCATGGAGTTCCAATTGCTCCAGGCTTCCTTGCTTGGCAATGTATTGCATGTGAGGACCAGTGACCTGGATAGATTTCCGTGACAGGTCAAATGCTGGTGTTGAATCACCAAGCTATGGGGGACATCCTGGCTAATCGCAAAATTTAGTTATTTTTCTGCCTAACTGGCCAGAGGATGACCACATCTAAGTAAGGTTACCGAACAGGGTTTTATAATCATACAATATCTTGGGAGGATCCCTCGCCCTGCGCCCAACAGCTGTGGCTATGTTGACGGGCACATTCGTGCAAGCTTTCTAAATGTTCTGCTTTCCTCAAAACTGCACATGAACTTCAACGGAGTAGCAACAGCAGTTGTGAGAGGGCACGAGCGCAGGACGTACAAGTCACAAATGCTGAGAGGCATACTGAGTTGCCTGCATGCCTGCATGCGCTTACCGTGTTGTAGCCATGGACACTGAGTGACGTCAGATGAGGACCAATGGGGAACAAATGCGATAGGCCACAGGTGAAGTAGGGGCCCCCGATCTGCATGCATGAAGACAAGAAAGCAGCAGTTTGCAAATAGGCATCCCCCCTGCCATGTGGATGAACACAACGACAAATCAAAAAGCTGACACGACGTAGATTCCGTTACCACAGGTCTACTAATTGGATTGTAGAGTGGTGTGTGCTGTTCAGATGATAGGCAAACATAAAAGTTTATGATAAAACAGCTTGCGAACCTATTCAAGGCAAACAATCCCTGATCAAGAATATTACCTGGGCACCAGTAGGTGACCTGAACTCATCCTTTCGCAACCTTTTTTCCGTTAAGATTTGGTTTGAATGTGCAGGTAATGCAGCACTACCTCTTCATGCTGCATACATTTAAAGAACTACCGCACATCTTGTCACTTACATACATGTGCACAGACACACACATACACACCCACCTGCAGCTCACGCAGTGACCCAAACAAAGAAGGGGAGCGCTCCTCCTGCCTGACATATGTCGAAGCAACGTCTGAGGAGCTCCCCAGAGGCTGCTGCTGCTGCTGCTGCTGCTGTTGAACTCTGCCACTTCCCGCGCCCGCACTATTTTCGCTCCCACTGCCATTGCCACTACCTGCGCTGCTGCCTCCAAAGAAGTCCTCCCTGCCAATGCTGCTGTCATGAACGGGCCCGATTCCCTGCACTGGCTGGTCGAGCACGCAATTCCCAAAGCGCAGGCTACTCAGGAAAGGGCACAGACCCAATGCTACGACGCCTGTGCTGCGGGCCTCAAACAGGTTGCCAAGATCTAGACGCTGGAGAGACGGCATCTGCACGAGAGCAATAACGAGGAATGATTTGAGACAGGCATGCGTGGGGGGTTGGAATTTGGGCCAGAGGTATGGGAGTACCTGGGCAAGAGGCAGAGAGGTGTTTGAGCTAGTGGTACTCAGGGATTCGGGCACATAGTGAAAGGGTGTTTGAATAAGGGGTATGGAGGTGCCTGGGCAAATGCGATGGTGTTCAGAAAATTTGTCTGGTGTTGGGGTGAGTGGTGAAGATGTATTTGGGGGAATGGGACAGTTATTGGCAAGCTAGTACCGAGGAGAGCGAGGGTGTCTGTAAGAAAAATATTTGCCACTGCACACTGTGCTGCTTAGAAGCTGGGCGCATGCAACATACTGTGCACTGTGCTGTGCATGAGTACCTCCATTATACGTGATACACACCCTAGTGCTCTTGCTAAATGGGCTAGAGAAATCGAAGCCAGGCCTGGAGTTAGTATGGTGATGAGGCTGATGTGGTTGCAGAGATCACTTTTTGGTTTCCTCCCAAGCGCTTGCCTGATTCAGCCAAGCACAGCCGTCATTAATCAAGCATTAATCAAGCACGGCCTCCCAAGCGCTTGCCTGATTCAGCCAAGCACAGCCGTCATTAATCAAGCATAAATCAAGCATTTATCAAGCACAGCCTCCTGAGCGCTTGCCTGATTCAGCCAAGCACAGCCGTCATTAATCAAGCATTAATCAAGCACAGCCTCCTAAGCGCTTGCCTGATTCAGCCAAGCACAGCCGTCATTAGTGACGCCAGCGCAGCCAGAGAGGTCGAGGCAAGTCAGGGCTTGGACACCCCCTCCGACGACCAATGCCCGCAGAGAATCGGAACTTACGGCAGACCTGGAGGCGTTTAACACCTGCACAGGGTGGTGTAAAGGTAGGAGCAGAAGTGATCTGTTTGTTTGCACTTCTGTCAGTCTAGTAACATACGTGGCACAAAAGCACGCACGCATCGCATATGGCACAAAGGCACGCACGCACGCACGTATTGCAGTGCATGGTGTTTTGACGTCATGAGATGGGTCACCTATTGAACATTTAGGGGTGGCAGGCAACTGGAAACAAATGTGTGAAGGAGGTCCGCGTGTGGGTCACAAATGTCCTGAAAAGGCTAGTGGGGTGCTTCTTTCAGTATACTTTGAGCTACAAATGCTGCACTTTTGTTGCCTGGCAAAAGCAAAACTGCCTCTTATGGCGCAAAACGGGCTCAACCAGTGTGTGTGTGTGTGTGTGTGTGTGTGTGTGTGTGTGTGTGTGTGTGTGTGTGTGTGTGTGTGAGTGTGCGTGTGTGTATGCTGCCACGCAGGTGTGGTAGACGGAGACTTGCCTGCAGCTCCGGCAAGAAGGGCAGCAATGCAACGCCTTTGCAGCCTGACACGTTAAGCTCATTTAAACTGCACGTCACAGGACAAGAGAGCACATGCTGTGTTTTATCGGCCTTGTGTCCACGTTCACAATAAAATACAAATTCTGGGCTCTGGGCTTGAAATTCACGCTAAACAAAACTAATACATCCTGGTCCCTGAGTCCACAAAAGATGAGAGTGAGCGAGCCTTAACTGCAGCCTGATACTTGTATCGATGTTCCACTTCTGGCTGTAAACCGAGGTTTCTAGAAACTTGTATCACATAAGATGTTTCATAAAGGTGGCCATCAAAAAAGGTGAAGAGGAGCGAACGCAAAACTTGATGAAGGTGTAAAATCTGCTGGAGAGAAGCAAAGGATCATAAAAACTCTGTAAGTGGCTGGAGTTGCAAAAAACTGCATGTCTGATTACAAAATGTAATACTATTGCCTTTGCAAGCACACACATACACTCAAGCACAGGCACGCACACACAAACATACACACATACACATCACGAGCAATTGGCATTCAGTTTGGACAATACTCGAGCATGAGGAGGATGAAGAGCTGAGGGGAGAGGTTCTGGGCTCCTGGACACCTTAATATGTGGGAGAAGGCTTTTGTATCTATCTCTAGATACAAATGTCTTGGCTTGTATCCTACCTGCGCAAGGCTGAAAGGCTGGCCATCCCCTCATCAGTCACGGCCACGCATCGGTTCAAACACAGCCTTGTCAGGGACAAACAAGAGGAAGCAAGCACTTGCATGGCGCAGTCGTTGATGGAATCAATGTCCACCTGCAAATATTTATAATTTGCGTGACTTATGTGTGCATGTGTGAGAGTGTGTGTGTGTGTCGCTAAGTCATCTACTTATGATTTTCTGACATCTTAGTTGCATGACCAGCAGGATGCAGCCTGCTTCCTGGCCTGCAAACCTTCTCACATGTTTGACTCGAGATGAAATGACTAACAATTACACACCTGATCGTCTCCTAAATCAAGGGACTTGAGGGTGTTGCGCAAGCTTGCTGGAAATCCAAGAAGAGAAGCCGAACATGTCCAACGATCGAGGGCAAGGTGTTCAAGTTTGCTGCGGACCATAGTGTGTGAGTGAGTGTTTGTGTATGTGTCTGCGTGTGTATGTACACTTATGAGTGTGCGCGCGTGTGTGTTGGTTTGTGTGTTTGCTTGTGTGTGTGTGTGTGTTTGTGTGTGCTTGTGTGTGCTTGTGTGTGATGTGAAGAAGGGTCAACGAAGTCTGCTCAACTTTTTATGTAGCTTTTTTCTGAATTCACAGAGTTCAAAACAGCAACTGATGATGACCAAAACATGTGCTTGGTGCGTTGTACTAATTTACACCTCTGCAACTCACCTAGTCAAGTTCAAGAGGGCGATGACAGCATAAGCACTCAAATGAGAGCACTGTTTTATGTCCAGACTCTGTGAATAGCGTAATAAGTGTGTGCACGAGCGTGCGTGTGTGTAATGTTTGTGTGTCTGTGTGTCTGTGTGTGTATGTGTGTGTGTGTGTGATGTTTGTAAGCGTGTGTGTATGTTTGTGTGTAAAAATGCGTGCGTGCGTGCGTGCATGCATGCGTGCGTGTGTGTGCGCGCAGGCGTGCGCGTGCGTGGCGCGTGCGTGTGCGCCTGCGTGTGCCTATGCGTGTGCGTGTGTGTGTGCGTGTGCGTGTGCGCTTGCGCGTGCGCGTGCACGCGTGCGTGCGTGCGTGCATGCGTGCGTGCGTGCGTGTGTGTGTGTGTGTTTGTGTGTGTGTGTGTGTGTGTGTGTGTGTGTGTGTGTGTTCAGCCTTGCCTTCAGTCGCGCGAGCTGGAAAGAGATTGATAGCAAATGACACGCCTCATCGTCTACGCCTCCAGCAGCGACAAGCGTATCTACTTGGTGGAATAAATGGCCACTGCTTGCAAACTGCATGACTGCGGCTTTGCTTTGTAGGGACAAGGCTTTTTCGCAGCCATTTCCAATTTGACGACATGCTTGAGACACCAGGGCCAGGCGTCTTCGGTCTTCTACTTTCAAATAAGAGACCAGGATGGGGAAGACATCCCAGCCAGCGCCAGAAGCGAGTAGGCCAGCAAGTATCATTCAAAATATAAATATTTTTGAATTAAAAATGGAGATCGAGGGAATGTGGCAACTTCAAAGGACGATAACTCCCAAGCTGTTCAAGCTGTACTAGCAGAATCGTTTTAGACAAAACATAATAATAATGGAGGAGATATATTTGGAGTGGCAGAGGGCAATTGAGGGAGCGAGAGAGCACCAACCATTGGCAGATCATGACGCAGGAACAGCGCAAGGCCTCTGCACCACCCTTCAAGGAGACTCACCCTCCACACCATCCTATGTGGGAGTGGGTGGCACCATCTACAGCACTCACACAATAGAACCTATAACCTGCTATCAAGGACTTGGGGCTTGATTATTCTCAGAGTCGAGAAATTTGCTTCCACGCTCCATATGCATTCTGTAATGTATGCTGCTAAAACTGTCGATACCAGGCACGCACTTACCGACATTAGAAAGAAAAGAAAAAGAATGCAGAAAGTGTAAACACTACAAGAATAAGGAACGGATATTGTTTTGCGTTATGCACCACCCAATGGATGCAGAGACACACAAACATCCCATCCGGAGCATTTAGATAAGAGGAGCTCTCAGTGGGGAGCGAGGCGGTCGGGAGGCTGAAGCCTGCGCACCACCAGGAGTATTGCTCATATATTTGTGGGGGTTGCGTCCAATGTCTCGTCTCATCTGTATGATTCTTGTTGCGGATCTGATTGCATGTAGGCTTAATGTTTTCATGAGTGCTGTGACATGTAGACCAGTAACTCCGAGGCTGTGGAGTGGGTTCCTTTTGTGGCTGCTGTAAATGGTGCCCGTTGCTCCTAGCAGGCTGGTGTGAAGGGTTTTACGCTTATGTTGTTCTTGTGCCTTTTCTGATTGTTGAGTAGGGGAAGTGTCCACACAGTACTTAATTTCGATCAGATGTAAATCATTGTATGTCTCTTGGTTTCATAGCCAGGGGTATGGATTGGCAGGGCCATCTGCGAGGCTATTGTGGGCAACTCTTCTTGCATCATTGGCAGACCTTATTTTATAACGTGTTTTTTGGGTTTCGTTTGGGGTGTAGTTGCTGGGTCGGAGTGACTGTGATTGCATCTGGCTTGCTAAATTTGTGCATCGTTCCTATCTGTTTCTCTTGTGAATGGCGTATATTGCCTTGTTGTACCAATTTTTCACGACTGCCTACTTGTGCTAGCAGGCAGGCACCCTGCCTGTGTACCTTGTTAGATCGCTTTACAATCATTAATCCATCGACGTGTGCCTGTTAATATCATTTTGTTAATAATGGGATGACTGCAGGCTGACAGCATGTGGTAGGTGCCGTCTAGCTTTTGGCAGATGGGGCAGATTGGTGGGCCTTGTATATGGTTGCACTGAGTGGCACGCTTTTGGCTGTATATCAAATCTGTGCGGCAGAGCATGACACTTTTCTTTTCTCCGGAGGTGACACTCGTATTTTTCCAAAAAGAGTCACTTATCGCTTTCTCAACAATGCCTTCCTTGATCAGTTCTTGGTATTTTGTGTAGCATTTTGTGGTGGACTGATGGTTTGACACCTTTGAATAAGGACCTAGTTTGTGTTAGACGTGCATGTGTGCTTTTACAGCATCATGTTCTGAGAAAATGGAGAGCCTTTCTGCTGGGGCCCTCGTTGGCAGGTGTTAATAAGACTATCTGGTGGGCAAGCTGGGGGAGGGTTATCCACCCTTGCTGGCCAGAATATGGATGAATGGGGATGGGCGTCGGTGTTATTACGGACATCATGGCCACTTGGGTTTTCCACAGAGCACTTTGCTACAGCATCAGCGCACTCATTCCCTAGGATAATAGCATGAGCTTTAACCTAGTAGAGATGGATGGTATCTTTAGATAGCTGGATGTGGTGTATGATGGTTTCTAGGAGTTTGGCATGTTTATGCCGTTTCATGCGCTGTGGGTAGAAGATGCTATTTCTTGTTTGCCATAGTGCACCAGCGCTGTCTGTTGCAATGTGGGTGTGTTCATTTATCAAAGCAGCAACAATTCCCGCTAGCTCGGCTCTGTTTATAGTTGCTGAAGCTTGTCCGTGCAGGAGTTACGGTGGTGATTTTGTTGAATTGAGGGTGGTAGACTCCAGCTCCAATA
>Ga0307968_1000095_pt1:0-32500 | contig 48506 bp, 54 predicted proteins | sample OrgLakmetagen650_FD_201834 | JGI IMG/M metagenome (GOLD analysis project Ga0307968, IMG submission 201834) | Saline water microbial communities from Organic Lake, Antarctica - #650 | ecosystem: Environmental > Aquatic > Non-marine Saline and Alkaline > Saline | place: Antarctica: Organic...
GTGATAAATGTGAGTGTGGAGAAGTTCAAGATGAGAAGCATGTGCTTTTCTTTTGCAAGTGTGCTGAAGTGTGCGAGCTGCGCATGAGATACAGAGACCTTTTTGAAAGAATGTTTAAGACTCTGCTAAGCTTCCGCTCAGATGCCCACCAGAGGCATATATAGCGAGAACCTTACCTTACCTTAAGACTCTGCTGCGTGCGTTTGCTCCTTCGAGCTCTGAATTTATTCCTTTCTTGGCTTGTCATCACAGTATCACTGATTTTGAGATCAATGCATTCCTGAATCAAGACTCCTCATACAGACTTCTCAAGTTTGTGTCAGATTTAGTTACAATTTTCGACACTGGTTGATTTTGTTTCACCAGCCAATTGCCATCAGCCAGAGTCTCAGGCTGTAGGCCATCCTTGTAACCCTACCAAAAGGGCTCTGGTCACTCATTTGCCTTACATCCTTCCCAAATACATGTTCCTCAACCTGCCTCGTGATTTCATTCACAGTACAGCTCGTTTCAAACCTCGTGTTCACACCCTCCATTTTGAGACAACGACATGGAATCAGAGTAATTCCCCCACCTGTGACCTGTGTGATACTGCTGATGTCCAAGATGAGCAGCATGTTCTTTTCCACTGTGCCAATCCCCACATGATTTCTCCCCGCAGGAAATATGCACCTCTATTTCCCCCAACAGGAGCTCACAATGTGTTTACTTTCTTGAGGCAGAACAATAACAAGCTTTATCTTTTCTCCATGAAATAATTGCGTTGCTTTTATGAGCGGGCTATAGCAGTCGTACTTCTTAAGGCCTTTCTTTGAAAAACTGGAAGCCCTATTTTAAAGGCCTTGTAAACCTTTTGCGCTGACTGAGCCAAGCAAGAGGCCCCTCTGCTGCTAGTATATTCTCTGGTGCCCTATTCACGCAGATAGTCGGAGATTCAAAATTACAGTTTGAATCGGCAAGACATCTTCACAACGTTGTATTTCACTGGTTTCATAACGACAGAATACAGCACGGGGCGTAAATATTCAAGCATCAAAACGTTGTTGATGCAGAAATTAAAAGTCTTATCAAAGTGGTGCATAGCTGCACAATCGACAAGAAAAAAACACAACATTACAGTTGCAGTAAGTTGCTACGAAACCCTTAACCACGACCATTACAATCCTACTTCTTAATACAAGTTCATTTAAAAGTACATCCTATCCCCCAGCAGCCTACCAATTCGTTATTAATGCCCTGATGCATACTGAGGGCCTCGATGGTTGACTTGACTACCCCCCTGCGCCGAGGCGTTTTCCGACTCGCTCTCATAGGCCGGTGCTACGTGCACCTGCTGCTGCTGTGCATCTACCCCGCCACGACTCATCACCAAGTGATCCCCCTGCTGCTGCACACCGCTGCTGCTGCTGCCCTCCTGCCCGCCGTAACTGCTGCTCGCATGGTCCTCAAATTGCTGGCCCTGCTGCCAGGACTCTGGCTGCTGCTGAGCTCCGCTAGTGCTGCTCCCATCAGCCCCCAATGACAGGGGGGTGAGCTCCAGCTGGGGGGTGTGCGTGGGCACTGGCGCCGCTGCGGTGGCGGCCATGGAGGCTGCCACACCTCCCTCACCTTGCATGGCCTGCGGCTGCTGCTGCTGCTGCTGCACGGCCTTGTACTCCTTGGGCACCTTTTTACTGACCTTCTTTTTGATGCGGCGGGGCATGCGAGGCAGGCCCGCAGGGCGAGGGATCTGCAAGCGCAAGTGTGCGCGTAAGTGGCATGTGAGTGTGCGTTTGTGCGTGCTTGTATGTATGCGTGTATGCGAGAGTGCGTATGAGTGTGCGTAGGGTGGAACCCAGTGTCGCACCAAAACCTGAATTCTACTGTTTGTGCTGTACGAACTTAAACTGCAATGGAAGGAGGATGATAGAAAGATAGGATTACTCTTTAGTCTGTGGAATAAAACTTAACGCAACTCAACACAACAATACGACGATCAACTCAGGAGGTTGAGGCTTTCGTGCTTAACATCTAGTTACTTACAAGTTGAACGCAAAATGGTGGTTTTGAACATTTTTACACATTCCGTGCGTAACACCCTGTTTTCATACACTGCACAGACACGACACACACCTTAACCGGGGCTAAGCTGGATGGTGCAGGGAGGCCTTGCATGGTGGGCCGGGTCTGCTCTCCCACGTACTGGCTAGCAAAGCGTGCACCTCCACTCAGCAGCAGGTAGGTCCACATGTAGTTGGTGTGCGCAAATAAGATTCGGTCCAGGCCGCCTATGAGTTGATACCTGCAATTTCCGTGATGGCACCAGGAGATGAAGCAGAGCGATGGTGAGGTGTCAGGAAAGCAGCAACATTGATCCATTTCCGTTGCAACCTGGCTCTCAAACACAGCCTCTGGCTTCTCTTAATCGGTGCGTCTTGGTTTGTGAGAGTGTGCTAAAAAAGAAACTCAGCAAGCAGCAGAAAGGTAAAACACTCAAAATAAGGGCGCATGCGCAAACAAGTTGGTAGCGAACTTTGCAAAGGACCCCGGGCGACAAAAGACTGCAATACAGGTGCGAGATCATCGAGCAATTGATGAAACCCTTTTATTTTTAGGGTTTTAAACCAACACGCACCTGGTGTTGGCATTGGCAGCAAAGTAGGCCCCAAGGCCACCAGAGGCGTGGCCCAAAGTGGGCACGGCGATGCTTGGCTGCCACTCCGGGTTGGCTCGTTGTCGGATGTTTACAGCTGCACGCAAACAAACACACGCAAGAGAAAGGATTGGGACGTTAAAGGGAGAATCGGAAAACTTTACATTGATGCCGCCAGGCTTCGGGGCTTTGATGACCATCTGGCAGGGGAGAGAGAGACTGTAGAGTGTGTCCCGTGACTACAAAGGGGTCAACTCAAGCCGTCAAAAGTCGTGAAGGGTTCACTACATATTGGTTGGAATTGGGAATTGGTCGCACATGTCATGATTGAGAGAGAGGCTGGCATGTCCGTGCTTGGAGTGGGATGAGGTAGAAAAGTGTACTATCAAAGCTCGTGAGAGTTTCGCTGTTGGACCTAGAAGAGGATGTATGCTCCTTCATCTCACTGAGTAATTGCACAAGCATGTAACCAAACCTTGCAGAGCGCTCAGCACCTCATACAAATGCATGTACTAGACACAAGCAGGGGCGCGAAGCGCCATTACTTATTACAAGCAGCAAGCTGGCGCGGAGACGTTTCAAATGTGTTAGTTTACAGGAATATGAATGAACAAAACATGCTGTATTTCTATGCCACTACTCCCAAAAGGACTAAATTGACTTTCATAAGCAAAGTTGTTTGATGAATGAAGCCTTTAAAGCCCTAAAACGAGTGCCTTGAACGTCTCCTTACCTGTCAGCTTGCATGATTAGGAATTGAAGCGACAGTTTAACTGTTCTTTATAATGCCGTTTCTGCATAGCAATATTTGCTCGTTCGTGGGTGTTATATGCCACACTGCCCCCCCAAAAAGCACTTACCATCCCTGCCAATCAACCCAAGCTTGAACAAAGACACGACAGGCATGAAGACAAAAAAATTCCTCACCTGCAGATGCCAAGATGGACGTAGCGCTTCCTGTGAGGGCTCCCACTGCGGACAACTCAGCCAGCTTGGCAAAGAAACCGCCCGCCCTGGCCTGCATACTGTACTGGAGCATGGGGCCGGACGCGTCAAACACGCAGTTGGGCAGGCCGTCCAGGGTCTGCAGGCACATCAGCACACATTGTGGTGAAATCATGAGAAATACATCCTACTTGGGCTGCACAGACGGACGCAAATTTGGCGATGCGCTCTTTGAAGTAAAATGGCAGCTGCGCTCTGAAGCAAATGACACGTGATTCGTGACAAATATTACCTGTCCTTGCTAGAGCTTGGTTCAATGTAAGTATGCGTGCCTAATTTTGACGGAGTCATCTTGTCAATCAAGTGCCACCCTTTGAATCTCACAATTACAGTCAGTGACAAATTGATAGACGGACGGACAAGACATGTGAGCTTTTGCGCACCTTACGCAAAGCCTAATGTTTGCGCACACGGGCAACATCTCATCCACAAGCCACACAAGCACACATACACGCACGCAGGACGTGCTGCCGCACCTGCTGCCATGGGAACTTTTGGATGGACCCATATGAGCGCGTGGGAGCAACCATCCACACAGTGGCACATGTTGCGGCCGCCATGCCCAGCGAGTTGATCATGGCAAGGTCAAGCTCGTCCTTGAACTTGTCTCCTCGAGCGCGGTACTCATACCACAAGCTGGCCACCGCTGCGATGGAGGACTCAAGCACCGCCTTTTGCACGAAGCCAGGGTCGGCCATCAAGCGGCCGACAAAATCACGTGCCAGCTGCATGGGAGGGGGGGAGGGGATGCTCTGATAACGACGCATTCAGATTCAAGCATTGGCCAGCTGGAGCAAGAAGCATGGTGCTCCACTTAGAAACAGGAGCAAACAGGCGCACACACAAAACCTTTGAACTTCTTTGGCATGTTCTATACACTGCACAAATAAAAGCAGAAGCATCAGCTAGTCACAACTGTCTGTTGAAAAGCAGAAATACACGCACAGAAAGGCACGCACAACTGGCACAGTGACAAACATGCACATGTTTTTGAGGTAAGTCATAGCACCTGCTGGGTTTCTTTTCCTTTTCTGTTTTATGTCTGAACGCATCAGGTGCATTGACGTAATGCGCTTTAGACACAGAACAGAAAAGGAGAAAAAACCAGCAGGTGCAATGACGTACCTCAAACATGCACAATACAGGATAGATACACTCTACAAAAACAGACGCGCACATAAACTTAGAGGCATACTAAAACTCAAATACACATGCGCACGCACCCACCACACTGATACCCACGCACGTATGCATCCACCCACCCAACACACACACTCTTACACATACACACACTCAATTGCGCACACACACACGCAATTGCGCACACGCACAAGCACACACACACACACACGCACACTCACACATACACACAATGTATAGAGAGAGAGAGAGAGAGAGAGAGAGAGAGAGAGAGAGAGAGAGACAGAGAGAGAGAGAGACAGAGAGAGAGAGAGAGAGAGAGAGAGAGAGAGAGAGAGAGAGAGAGAGAGAGACAGACACACACAGAGAGAGAGAGAGAGAGAGAGAGAGAGACAGACTCACAGAGGGCACACAGAGTGACTCACAGAGGGAGGGAGGCGCCTGGTGGCAGCACGAGTGACGTTGGGGCGCACGTCCATGGCAAAGAAGCGCACCAACTGCGCGGAGCTGAACAGGCCCATGGTCACGGCCTGGCGCAGGATGGCGGGGAGGTCAGCCACGGTGCGTATCCACTCCGCCAGCACCGCCCCGATGGAGAAGGTGTCGTACTGCTCGGGAATGGCCGCGCGCAGGAGCCCCCACCGGCCCTTCCCTCCCTGTCCGTCCCCTCCCTCACCATCATCATCACCCTCGTTAAAGTAGTCGTCGTCATCGCCCCCGTCGTCACCGCCCCCTCCGCCTGTGTGCGAGGGTGTGTTGTGAGTCGCGTCACGCAAAAAAAGGGGTAACCCTAAAGAGGTTTGGCATATTAGCACGCACACACGCTAGCTAAACAAGGTAACAGAGAGAGAGAGGAAAGGAGGGCAACACAAGGTCTCTAGAGCTTTGTGTGAGGGGAAGGAGGAGGAAGCGTCTCGTCGTCGCTTGCGGAGACTCCCGTTATAGCATATTAGCATTCCTCACTCTCCTCACCGTTGTGCAGGTTCTTGCCGTTGTCCCCCCCGCTGCCACCGTCGTCCACCTTGGGTTGCTGCACGGTGGGCGTGGGCATCACAAAGGACAACTTGCTGCGCTCGAGCGTGGCGCTACCACCCAAACTACCGCCCATACCCCCCTTGGCCATCTGCACCGGGCCCATGCTGTTGCTGCTGCTGCTGCTGCTTTTGTTGTTGCTGCTGCTGCTGCTGCTGCTGCTGGGCCCGCTCAAGGAGTCCTGTGTAAGCGTCACAAAGGAAAGTTTGATCTAGTTAGTCATTCCTTCCTCTTCACACCTATCTACACACCACAGGCAGCTGGGAAAGAAGGAGAGGAGGTCCAACAGAAGACACAACCTCACACACACACACACACACACACACACACACACACACATACACAGACAACGCTCAGACACGCATGTCTAACATTCTCGGACACAAACCTCATTGCTAGGTGGAAAAGCCACAGCGCTGGCTGCAACCCTCAGCCCTCTTCTCCTGCTGCTGCTGCTCCTGGGCACCGCGGGCAAGACACTCCTACGCAGAGCTGATTTGGGGGCTGCTGCACAGGGTTGAGACACCACAGACTTCCTCTGAAGCAACATTGTATGGAACTGTAGCTAGAAATATATCCAGCAATTAATGTAAAGAGCCTTTCAGAAATTTGCTGTTACAAAAGGTTCCTTTTAGCCTCTTTCACAACATATATTTTGCTACATAGAATTTTCTGTATTCGTTTCTACTGCGTAACACAAACCATATATAGCGATACCTACGTGACTGTGAAGAAACCTTAAATGCTGCATCATTGGACATCCCGTTCCTTGCTGCGTGGGTGTGCGTCTAGGGGGGGAGTGACTAGACATTGCCCACAAATTGGCCACAAAAAACAGGCTATGGGGCCAAGGGCAGGAGCATCCCTTTCAGCCCTCCATCCACAGAGGCTCGGCATAAGACCCAGTGCAGGGCAGAAGGACGTGGGGCCTGGGAGCACAGCGCTACCCACGAAAGAGGTTTGACCCATGCACATACCCACGCGCACGTGCACAGACACATACACACACACATTCTCTCACGCACACACACATATAGACACAAATACACACACTCTCATATACACACACACACGCACACACGCACACACACACACTCGCTCGCACGCACACACACTCGCTCGCACCCACGCCATACAAGCGCACACACACGTGCGCAAATGCACACACACATAAGCACACGTATATACACAGTAGCATGCGCACGCACACGCACATACACACACTCCTCACGTACAGAAATACAAGAGTTTACACCTTTAAAGGGAAAGCATGAATTAAAAACCCAAACATGCAATGCACGCAAAAATATGGACCTCACTTTGTCGTATACTACATTCAATTTTGGATCATTTCACAGACACGCATCTGAACTTGTGCATTGCCACTCATGTGTATGCACAAAGAGGTCACTTTAGCTAAATGGTTCCACCCTTTCAAATCTTACATTCAACCTGCAGGTGTTGTCTGGCTCCTCTTGGTTCTACACAGAGACAGGCCAAGCAGACTGGGTGCGTGTGTTTTTGACACAAAGCGGCATTTGACACGTGAAATTGTCGGACTTTGGTTGTGATAGTGAGCTGGTACAAATCTTAAAACACCTTGCTCCCGAATGACTACGCAGACATGCCGCACATGAAACAGTGTCCACTTGCCGTACATTGAAACAGTTTTTCACGCACGGCCAAAAGTAACCAGCTTCCCTGGTGTCTCACGTCTTCTCTGTGCCCCACGTGTCCTGCTGTGTGTGCCCACAGTCATTGCAAGATGTGCCCTACTCGTGCATAGTCCTGAATCAAGGTGCCCCATGGTATACAGGTTTTGTAATATGTGCCCACAGTTCTTGTATGGTGTGTGCCCACTCGTACATAGTCCATGCACTGTGTCCCACGCACACCCAGATGGAGGCCATGGAGCTGAACACCCTGACGCCAGACATGCCTGATGTCCTCGTAGAAATGGGTGGGTGTTGTGGATTCTTAGGCGGCACGAGGTAAAGCTACCTGTCGTTTAAAACAAGCACTTTATGTGATAATTCCGTTTTTAATTGGGTGCTTTTTCATCTTAACTGGTGTGTTTTTTTACTTTGTGTGCACGTATGGCCCATTACAAACAGAAGCTTCCTTCTGTTGAAGAAGTCAATCAACAGTGGCCACAAAAATACTCATTCGCTTTTGAGAGCGTGCTGCAACCTGCAACTACATTCAGGCAATCCGTACACCTGTTGCCTTTTCAGCTTTAAGTTGGACAACTGTAGGGTTGGCCAGAACCATACATATGTATACAGTGTATAAATGATATTTTTTGTAGAGAGATCACTGAACATACGGTTAAATACAGTATACAATGTATGTATACGGTTCTGGCCAACCTTATGTATGCACAGCAATTTTGGCAGAGAAACCACCAAACATACGGTCAAATACAGTACATCGGTCAAATACTGGGCATGTACTGGTCAAATACTTTGTACAGTGTATCAGGGTTGTACATCCCCTCCGGGAACCGGAATAAATAACAAAATTCTGGGCTGTCCCGGAGGGGCAGCCCAAAGCCGGTCCGGGTCTCCCGGAATCGCAGGGGCTGTCGCCGGGAGCCCCGGTAAAATTTTAAAAGCATTTCCGGGTAGTTTGCAGTGAATATTGGGAATGACAGTGAGAATGGGAAGAAGAGAGAAAGGTCAGCCAGCAGGAAGGGGGAGGGGTCAGCCACCCCAGCAGGGCTCTTCCTCCTGCCAGGCCTCTCTACGAAGCATGCAAGTGCTGGGCTTGAGCGCTTGCACCTTGGCAGCTTGCACCAAACTGGTTGACTCCAGACGGAAGCACCCCGCTCCTCCTCCCTCTATTCCCACCCTCCCCCTGGTCCTAATGAGGCCTCAACCAGCAGCCATGCGCGAACCTTGAGCACACATACGCACATGCACACACATACACGCACACACGCACATGCACATACACGAACACACGCACACACGCACATGCACATACACACATACACACATGCATACACACATACACACATACACACATGCATACACACACATAAACGCATACACACACATACACGCACACACACGAGCACGCAAACACGCACACGCACATACATTTGTACACACACATACACACACATAAATGCATACACATACATACACACACATACGCACACACACGCGCACACACGCACACACACACACACACGCACACACACACACACACATACACATACACACACACGCACATACGAGCATAGAACCTCGAGCAATGGAAGTGAGTGCTTTTGAAGACATCTAATGATTTAGCAAATTTCCAATTTTTAAACCGAAGCACTCAACACCTGCTTGACTCCTTCAGTGCCTGAAAAGAATAGGGTTGGCCAGAACCATATATATACGATGTACATATGGTATTTTTGGCTTGGAAATTACCAAATATACGGTGTATATGTACGTATATATACGGTTCTGGCCAACCCTGGAAAAGAAGTAACATCGCGCTTGGGGCCGGGGGGTCGTCCCCATGGCTGGACCACCCTTTCCTAGTCATATTGTGCCAATAAGCCATTTTTGGCTCTATCTCCCCAACCACTCCACCGTTTGGGGACTTGAAAAATGTTTTGGAAAGCTAAATTCTTTTTACATACATATAAAGAAAGCAGGCCGAAAGACCTTGATATTTCACCCCCCCCCGCAACTCTGGTGTGCATGTGGGATTTTTATATGGAGCCGGAAAAGCACAGGCGGCAATTTCTGCATGTCACGCTACTCAAATTTGCACCAAAATCCAACCAGGACACCGATTGGCCCCACTTGCATTTTATATTAAGCTATATTTAACCCGCAACTCTGGTATCAAAAACCGGGCTAAAAGTCGCAGCAGGTGTGGAGCGACAGATTTGTCTTTTTCCCCTGTCCCTTGTGTGAGTGCCTCCCACTCGCCGGCTTTCCCAGTATCCCTGTCCTAAAAATGACCTTGCAGCATTGTTATGTGACGTTTATAATGCTTATATCCTGAAGCAGAGGTCGACCAGGGCAAGTTCAGAAATGTACCTTTTTCCTGCCGAAGTGGATGCAAAATATGCAGCGGGCCCCACAGCCCCCCCCAGAATGCCAAATTTCCAGCAAATGTCAATGATTTAGATATAGCCTCAAGTATTTAGCATTCAGATGAGGTATAGGGGGCTTTAAATTGGGTGGAGAGCTTATTGGCACAGTTTGGGTCAACCAGCCATGGGGACGACCGAGGGCGACAGCCCCCGGCCTGGGAAATTTTTTAATACCCTGAGTTCTTCCAGGAGACCCTGAATAATTTGGGTACCCTGTGTACTACCCTGCAGTGTATATATATACGGTTCTGACCAACCCTGGACATCTGGTGTGAAATACTTTGTACCCTAAAATTTCCCTGCCAAGATTTTGTTGGTGGCTGCCCTTCTAATTGTGTACCGTACTGTACCGTAACCAATCCAAGGTTTGAAAAAGCCCAATTAATAAACCCCAATGCGAGCAATGCGAGGGGGGCACAATTAATTAACACAATGCAAGCTTATGCGAGGGCCTTCTGGCCCTATGAGCTGTACCTACATGCGTATGCATGCGCGTGTGCGCACGTACGTGTGCGTGCGTGCGCATGTGTACATGCGTGCGCGTACGTGCGTGTTAGTGTGTGTGTGCGTAGGTGTGTGTGTGCGTGCGCATACGTGTGAGCGTGCATTGCGTACGTGCGTGTGTGTACGGCTGTGTACAAACATGCGTGCATGCATTGTGTACTTGTGCGTGCGTGCGTATGTGTGTGCGTGTGTGTGTGTGCACGCGTACGTGTGTATGCATACATGTGTACGTACAAGTGTGCATGTGTGTGTAAACATATGTATACATGCCCCATACATGTGTGTGTGTGCATGCGGGTACGTGTTTTTCGTGTGCATACGTGTGCGTGCGTGCGCTTACGTGCGTGTTTGTTTGTGTGCATGCGTGCGCTCACATTTGTGCGTGCGTTGTGTACATGCGTGCATGTGTATACGGTTGTGTACGTACGTGTGTGCGTGCGTGCGTGGGTTATGTACTTGTGCGTGTGTGTGTGTGCGTGCGGGTCCGTGTGCGTGCATGCGCGTATGAAGGGTTGAAGACGCCCTTCCTCTTGATGTCCTTTTTTCCAAGAGAGGGCCTCCGAGCTGTTTGTCCCCTTGAGGGCGGCTTGGGAGGCTTATCCGGCCTGTCCCCGTTCGCGCTTAAAATTACGATGCAAGCTTTGCGAGGCTCTTTTGACTTAGTTATTTAAATTGCTCCCTACACACCGCGAGGGAGTGAAAAACGTTTGCGGTACGCGGTGATATAAGTGCCGTATGGTCTTGTACTTCCTGTTGATTGTGTGTGAGACCACCAAATGTCCAGGCCACCTGTTCTGCCAATGACAAAGGGCTGCACTAAACCAACGGCACTCCTTACGCGCTCCTCACACTGCTCTCTTTGCTCTGAGTGACCCTACTTCCTCACACTTTTCTCCTCACCCCCCCCAATGTCTGCTCAGGCATCAACTACGACCCAGAACGCCTGTCGGACACACTTAAAAATAACTGGCCGGAAGTGTACGCACGAGCGCTGAATGTGACCACCACCCTCGGGGGGTTTGGAGCAAGCATTGCACGGGTGGGTGCTATGAGGATATGGAGGAGTTTTGACAACGAGATCTCTTTTGGGGTTTCAGTTGGGGATTCGCTCACTAGATAACGACAGATTAAAGGCTGTCATACGTCCTCAAACCTCAAAAGGTTATGAATAGGCGAGCTAGAGTTCCGTTCTCCTTCCCTTCTGGCAAGGACATGCTCATCTTTGTGGTGTGGGTTTCGTGTTGTTGTTGTGGAGCAAGCGTGGTCTGTGTTGTTGTTGTGGAGCAGGAGGTGCCGCAGTGCCGGGCCGTTATCAGACCCAAGCGTGGTCTGTGTTGTGGTGGAGGTACCGCAGTGCTGGACCGTTATCAGACCCAAACAGTGCTACGTGTAGCGTTGTGGTGAAGTCGAAAGTGCTGTGTGGTTGTTGTGGAGCAGGATTTGCCACATCACTATCATGAAACGTATGTGCACGATGCTACGTGCGGTGTGTGGTGCGCCATGGGCTGACAACAGACGTGTGTTTCACCGCGCGCAGCTCGACACTGAACATGAGGACGCTCAGTGGGTGCAATTTGTGTCGTAAACTCTTTTGGGTTGTGCCTTAGTAAGCTTGATTTACCATTGATAGGGGAGGCCCCTGATATTGTTTTGCAGTCCTGCTGTAGGTGTCACTTTTGTATCAAGTTTGACACCATGACCCACCTCAAATTGTCTGGGCTCCGTTTTTTGTTTGGGACACACACTCATGCGCAGCAGGTCCACGTATCAGGCATCACTGGCTGCAGAGTATCAGGCATCACTGGCTGCAGCATGTGCTTTAATCTTCAAATACCTGTATCCTGTAACACATGCACAAGCACATGTGCTCTCTCCCCCAAGTACCCTCAAACACACACACACACACACACAAACACACACACACACAAAACACGTGAACAGGACTATGCATTGGGCAGCATTGACCGCAACATGTCCCAGCGCGCGAGCGAACTTCGTGAGCTGCTCAGCAGGCTTGGGTAAGGGTCTAAGCCAGGGGTGTGAGTGCAGAGGTGCTTGAACTAGCCAAGGCAGTATGTATGTGAATGACCCTTGATGTGCTGCAGCAAGTGTGGTGCACTTGGTTTCATGATACTTCTGTTTACTTTGTTGCTTTTTCTTTGGCTCAAACTCACAAACACATGACTACGGTGAGCGTGTGCACACACATACATACGCACACTTGCATATATGATCATCAACCTCTGCTCGTTTTAATCTCCTGCCCGGCATACCCTGCCCATGTGTGTGCCGAGCATCACCTCAAGAGGGCAACTGTTTCTGCCACCTGTTTCTGCCCGTAGGCCTCCCTTTGTCAAGATCGGTCAAGCCTTCTCTGCATGGCCTGACTCTGCCGCTTCTGCCCGTGGGCCCTCCTTTGTAATGATCAGCTGGGTCTGACTTTGCCAGCTGTTTCTGTCCGTAAACCTGACTTTGCCGCCTGTGTCTGCCTGTAGGCCCTCCTTTGTCAAGATCGGTCAGGCCCTCTCTGCCAGACCTGACCTGCTGCCCAAGCCTTACCTGGAAACGCTGGCTGACCTCCAGGACAGGCTGCCCTCCTTCCCCACAGAAATTGCACGCACAGGTTGGTGGAGATGGGCCCCAGTGTTGGAGAGGCGTGTGCCTTGGTTCTGTTTTTTATCACCATGGCTGTTTTTGACAGTGAAAGTTGCCAGATGCCCGCTTGTGGTGGAGTTATGTTAGTTTGTCATTGGTAGGAAGGAAACGGAGAGGAAGTACAGATGACTTGTACCGTACCCTGTGGATGAAATTAGAAAGGGGGAAAAAAGGAAAAGTGTGTTCTCTTATGCGTATGCTGCAATCACATCGCCCTTTGCAGTGATTGAGGAAGAGTTGCAGCAGCCCATTGAGGAAATGTATGCCACATTTTCTGACCAGCCTGTGGCTGCTGCCAGCTTGGGACAGGTGTGTGAAGAGTGTGTGCATGTGTGTGTGTGTGTGTGTGTGTGTGTGTGCGCTTGCACTTGTGCATGTACTTGTGCACGTGTGCACGCCTAATGTGTGTGCTGTGCTCTGCAGTTATCGTTCCTGCATGTAAGTTTTCTTTACATTTTCTGCATGCGTAAGAGTAACCAGCACGAGTCATGAGAAATCCTGGGAGCATCTACAGGCATTCCCAATATCGGTCTCACGCATGGCACATAGGATCAGCCCCTCCCACACGTGCTACGTACCATTTATGTATGCATCTTACAATGTTTACTCCCACACGTGCTACCTACCATTTATTTATGCATCTTACAGTGTTTACATGGGACACCTCGCACTCAAAACATGTATGTACGGCATGGTTACACAGACCTGGCCAACCCTGATGGCACATTGCTGTGTCACCACATATCATGGAACTAGCTTCAGCATGGGTTGCAGATACGAGCCATATTAGGGTTGGGTTTAGGGTTAGGATGCAGTACCAGTGCATCCTGCGTGTACTGTTTCAAGCTTGTGCACGGTACGCTGATGCTACATAGTATACCGTGCATGCGAATGTGCCACACCCATTCAGCCACCCAGTGCCTGTGTGGTTTGGTTGCACGCAGCCACATTGCACGGTATATGTGGTGGAGGAGCTCGTGTGAACTGGTGAATGCAAGCCACATTGCACGGTATATGTGGTGGAGAAGCTCGTGTGAACTGGTGAATGCAAGCCACATTGCACGGTATATGTGGTGGAGGAGCTCGTGTGAACTGGTGAATGCAAGCCACATTGCACGGTATATGTGGTGGAGGAGCTCGTGTGAACTGGTGAATGCAAGCCATATTGCGTGTCATATGCGTGTGTGAAAGCATTAAGCCGAGCAGCACACTTTTGGAAGCACTGGGCTAGGGTTGGACAAAACAGTACATACATACGTATATTGGTGTACATAAGCAGGGTGGTTGCCATAATTGCGGTCATATGCGTTGTGCATATACAGTTCCAGCCAACCTTACACTGGACGCATAAAAATTCTGCACAGCTACCTTGTATACTACAGCCGTCATTAGGGCTCTCATAGTGTCAAGCCTTGTTGCGCCCGTACTGGCCTTTAGAGAGGCACAAAGCCACACCACATATGCACCTTCCTACTCACCAGATGTATGGATTACATTTCGCGTGTGCATCCCTGTCACAGGTGTACGTACACAGCTACTTCCATGCGCTTCCCTGCTCAAAGTTGTGATTCATGTCCACAGGTCACATGTGTTAGCATCCACATCGCGTGCACATTTTGGTCCGCAGGTGTACAAGGCCACGTTGCGCAGTACAGGAGAAGACGTGGCTGTCAAGGTGCAGCGACCAGGCATCGGGGAGTCCATTGCCGTGGACATGCTGCTCCTCAGGTACGCCTTTCCACAGGCTCTTTTGTCTTGTTTGCATGGGCATGGTGTGTATTTTTGGGGGGGGGGGCATGTGTGTGTGTGTGTGTGCAAAAGTGTGTTTTGGTCATTTTGTGTGTGTGTGCGTGTGAGTGTGTGTGTGTGAGGGCTCCTGTGTTGATAGTAGGCACTACTAGGACCAGCTAGCTATTAAGTAGGATCAGCTAGGGCCACAGCCAGCGGCTTGGCATGCTGCACCATGCTGGGCCCCTCCATCTCTTCTGGGTTGGCCAGAACCGTATATGTACATCGTATATGACCGTATATTGGTGATTTCCCTACCAAAAATGCCGTACATACACCGTATACATATGGTCCTGGCCAACCCTACTTCTGGAGCATCACATAAGGTCGTGCTATGCTAGCCCTAAACTTGAGCCTTCGTTCCCTCCGTAGAACATTGCATTCAATGCACGGCCACCACGAAAAAACACTTTTTGGATTATCAATAGCATAAGTGACGTATCCATCCTTAGCACAAACTTTCCTCGACTGAGGGTTTCAGAATTATGTATACCACAATGGCAGGACAATGTGCATCACCCGGTTACCCTGTGTCCCCACCTAGCTGCCCTTGTGTTTTCAAAATCGTTGCAAACTCTTCTGTTCGTGATTCCTTACACTCTGGTACTCTTAAGCACCAGTCTACAAGCACCACTCTAAGCACCACTCTATAAGCACCGCTCGGGTACTCTATAAGCAGCAGGCTGAATGGTAGCCCTCCTCCTAACTAAGTGCTTGCTCCTTTGATCTCACCATGCAGACATTGCTTGTGTACAATTCTTTTTTGATATTGCATTGGCCTCATACGCGCGGAGGACACTCACTGCTGTTCCTTGATCTATGCTCAACGTGTTAACAACATGTTAATTCTTGGATCCGTAGGCGCCTCATGCGTGTGGTGGACACCTACTTGCTGCCCTCCCTTGTTTTATGCTTGTTCGTTTTCATTACTTTCTCTCTTTACACTTTACAAATCATCAGACGCCTCATGCGCATGGTGGACACCTACTTGCTGCCCTCCCTTAATTTATGCTTAATTCAATCACAATAATTTCACTCTTTACTCTTTACAACAACAGGCGCCTCATGCGCGTGGTGGACACCTACTTGCTGCCCTCCCTTGGTCTATCCCAGCCCCTTGTACCTCTGGTCGACGAGTTTGCAGGGCGGCTGTTTACGGAGCTTGACTACATACTGGTGAGCAGCTATCATCACAGAGTTTGACTGGGTACAGGAGGGCGGCCGTGTGTACACAGTTTGGCTATGAGTGACGGGAGGAGGAGGAGGAGGAGAAGCAGCCACTCCTACAAAGCTCAATTAAGTACAAGTTGTTCGAAAAAGTGTGAGCTTGACGCCTTTTTGCGCAGCAATTCCTCTCATTCGCCTCATTGCTTTTTGGAAGGCACAGACGGCGACAGCTGGATCTTGTTTGCACTTGTGCGTTACCTGTATGTTTGCACTTGTGCGTTATCTGGATGTTTGCACTTGTGCGTTACCTGGATGTTTGCACTTGTGCGTTACCTGGATGTTTGCACTTGTGCGTTATCTGGATGTTTGCACTTGTGCATTATCTGGATGATTGCACTTGTGCGTTAGCTGGATCTTGTTTGCATTTGTGCGTTAGCTGGATGTTTGCGGCAATCCTCTTTGGTGGCGTACGCCCTCTGGGCAAGAGTTCATTTTGTTTGTACAAGGTGCACTCGTGCGTTGAGTTGCGAGCTCAAGTCTGACATCTGGACGCTGGAGCTTGGCAGCTGATTAGAGCATACTCACTGTTGTGAGCGTGCTGCTTTCCTGCCTCTGTGCATTCGCCGCATCAAGCAAACAACTCTTTTCTCTGCAAACCAATCGCTTAGGTGCACATAAAACACATGCATATTATCTCACACACACATGCACCACACACATCAAACACACACATACACACACATACACACACATTCATGCAGGAGGGCAACAGTGCCGAGCGCTTCCAAGAGCTGTACGGGGGTATGCCCAGAGTGCGCACTCCAGGCATTAAATGGGACTACACAGCACGTAGGGTTCTAACCATGGAATGGATTGAAGGCGTCAAGCTCACAAACAAGCCGGTAGGTTTCTTGAGTGTGGAAAGGCGTGTTGTTGGGGTTCTGACCATGGAATGGATTGAAGGCGTCAAGCTCACAAACAAGCCGGTATGTTTCTTGAGTGTGGAAAGGCGTGTTGTTGGTAAAATTAGGAAAAGGCGTGTTGGTGACAAACGAGCCGGTGCGGTTCATGAGTGTGGAAAGGCGTGCTGTTGGTAAGGGTGTTCACGAGGATGAGATGCCTTGGGATTGCAATTGTAACACACACACACATACGCAAAATGCCTGTGTACCTACAACATGCGCACACTCACACAAGCGCATGTACTCTTAACGCCTGTGTGCTTACAATATGCGCACACTCACACAGACACATGTACACTCACCACTTCCGCGCTCACATCGCACGCATGCTCAGGCAATGCGCGCAACAGGCCTCTGTATGCTCGGTATTGCACACTTACACATACACATGCCACCTGCGCACTGTTAAATCATACGCATTCCCAGGCAATGGACGCGGCAGGCCTCAGCGTGCTGGATTTTGTGGATGTGGGGATTGAGTGTACCCTCAGGCAGCTGTTAGAGCACGGGTAAGCGAGTGCGCAAGTGGAGCTTTGCTCTGCGTACGTATCTATCTAACTACCTATCTACCTCTGTAACCGTCTCTCTGGAATTGCTACAAAAGGTTATTGATGTGAGTGAATAGCCCACGCTGAAATGCATTAAGTGAAATTAGCGCATACAGATTTTTTTCAAGCTGAGGGTCATGCTTCCCTTTCTTTTTCCGCAATTGCCAAATTGCTGAAATCTGTGCAAAGTGAGCGCCTACTAACGAACGTGCACATGCCTCTTTGGCTGCTCCTGCAGGTATTTCCATGCTGACCCACACGTAAGTGCCCCTGTGTGTTTGAGTGTGTGTCCAGGTGCACGTGCATGTGTATGTGTGAGTGCATGCACGTGCAGATTGTACGCGTTTAGTTTCAATTTTTATTTCTCCCAGCGTCTGCCCTCGTGCAGCTTGGTAGATAGTGGGCGGGTGCTCCACTAGTTGTACAAGTTCCTGTTTGCGTACATTAAGCACGCTTAATTTCGGCCAATTGAAACGACGCAGTTGCAGGCTCAATACTTCCAGAGGAGAGAAACAGGCGTGAAAAATGTATTTTAATGAGCTTATTTTAAACCCTTTAAAAATACTTGCATGTATACCTGAGCAGGCGTCCACCCCTGCTCCTTTGTCGTGTCCAATACAACTTGGAAGTACCAATATAGAATAAAAATACATTGTTACACATAACCGCTGTACACGTCTTCAATTACATAGAAACACACACATACGCACACATACACACATTTAAAATGCATCCATACACCTGCAGCCAGGGAACCTGCTTGCCACGAAATCCGGAGATCTGGTGTATTTGGATTTTGGCATGATGAGCCGTGCACCTCAGGTATAAGTGTTTTAGTGTGCCTGCTTTGTGTGTGTATATGTTTGTTTGTGTGCGTGCGTATTTGTAGGCGCAGCATCATTGCACACAGCTACTTTGGGTGAGTTGTCAACACGTGCGTCAGAGGCATTGCAATCCTGTTGCTGACGCATAAAGAATTCTCTCTGTTTAAAGACCGACGATTTCAAAAGTGGCTCGTTGCTTGCGACGCGTGCCTTTGCAGTATGCTCAGACCGGCATCATGGTATAGACATTTTCTTGAGCTGTTTAACGCGGTGTGTGTGCATTTGCAGCGTGCTCACCATGGCATCGTGGGGCTAACATTCTTATTTGCTTGCATCGTGAATTGCAGTAGGCAGGGGATTCATTACCAAGGTCTTTTGAAAAACTGTTTGTTGCTTGCAACGCGTGTGTTTGCAGTACGCTCGGTACGGCATCATGGCCCATGTGGTGCATTTGGTGAACAGGGACTACGACGCCATGTGCCAAGACTACTACACCCTAGGTACGCAAATCCATGAACACATAGCTTGGCCTATTAATAACCTGCTACGCCCTAGGTACGCAAATCCATGAACACGTAGCTTGGCCATTTGATAACCTGCTACGCCCTAGGTACGCAAATCCATGAACACATAGCTTGGCCTATTTTTAACCTGCTATGCCCTAGGTACGCAAATCCATGAACACATAGCTTGGCCATTTAAAAACCTGCTACGCCCTTGGTGCGCGGACATGTAATTATGTAGCTTGGCCATTTGATAACCTGCTACGCCCTTGGTGCGCCAATTCATGAATGCATAGCTTGGCCAGTACCATTCACAACCCTTCTAAACCCTGTGTGCATGAAAACTTGAGCATGGCCAAAGCTGTCTGTATACGACCGTATGAAGTAAAATCATATCTGCTTAGGAGAGAGAGTATAATTAGGTGTGCAAACGCAACTATCCTTGTCTTTTTAAGCGTGCGGAGCTTGTTTGGATTGAGAGGTCGCATGCTCTGTGGTGTTTGTCTCTTTGATGGCATACATGACCTTTTGACCTTAAATTGATCATCCTAGGCGCAAAAAGACGCAAGCTTTGTGGGTGCACACACAGGTCACTGACCAGGAAGTTTCATGCACACACGCACACATGAGCACACTAATATACATATAACATATACCGCTGTATATGATTTGAATGTACGTGCGTGCTTTAAAGAAACGTTGCTTGTGTATTAACGTTCTAAAATAACATGGACTGAGGTGCCGCACAATCATGATGCTGTGTGTGCATGTGTGCGACTAGGAGGTGTTAGTGTGTCTGTGGATCTTTGAAAGAAACAAGATGCCTCCTTTCCTATTTCATTCGTGCACATACAGAGTTCATGGACCGGGATGTGGACACGAGCCCCATTGCCCCTGCCCTGGCTGCATTTTTTGATAACGTCCTGGATCAGTCCGTGGAGCAGCTGAACTTTAAGGCCATCGTGGATGGCCTTGGTGACGTGCTGTTCAGGTAGGAAAGGGACCAAAACCGTCATATATGTTGCTCACATCCAGCCACCCACGTCCATACCTGCCCACACCCACACATGCTGGTACTTGCTCACACCCACATACGCCCACACCCGGCATCTTGCGGGTTCCCACCTTGTGCTTTCCTTGTGCCGGCACCTCTTCCACGTGCCTGCCTCTTCCACGTGCCTGCATGCTATAGGTCCTCATATCGAAATCACTCTTCCACGTGCCTGCATGCTATAGGTCCTCACATTGAGATCATGCTTCCACATGCCTGCATTCTTTAAGGTCCTCATATCGAATCACAGTCATGAGCCCGACTGCAAAGGAACCGCAGCAGCACCATGCACGTTCCCACCACAGCACCGTGCGTTCCTTGTGCAGGGCTTTCCTTGTGCAGGTTCCCCTTCCATGTACCTGGAACAGCAGCACCGTGCACGCTCCCACCACAACACCGTGCGTTCCTTGTGCAGGTTCCCCTTCCATGTACCTGCGTATTATGCCCTCATTCTAAGGTCATTGACAGTCCTGGAGGGCCTGGCCCTACAAGCAGACCCCGGGTAAGTTGCGTATCAGTGCTCCGACATGTGTGGCACATGCACAAACAGTACATACGAAACACTTTACACATGCGTAGCACATGCACAAACATTACATACGAAACACTTTGCACATGATAGACATATTACGGGTAAGTTGCGTATCAGTGCTCCGACATGCGTATAGCACATGCACAAACATGACATACGAAACACTGTACACATGATAGACATACGGTATTACATGTTTCAACGTGTACCAACATGCACGAACCCGCTGCATGTTGTGTACTTGTGCTGCGTTTGTATAAGTAAGGGACTACACAGCCTTGCTGCACACTGAGAACATGTGTGTAGGTATGCTGTATTTGTATTTGCACAAGATGGGAGGTGCACAACCTGCTCTTTTCTTGCCTTGCTGCTCACTGTGAACATGTGTGTGTTTGTTGTATTTGCACAAGTTCGAAGATGCACAACCTAGTCTCTTGCCTTGCTGCTCACTGAGAACATGTGTGTGTGTGTGCGTGTGTGAGTGTGTGTGTTGTATTTGCACAAAAGTATGAAAATGCACAACCTGCTCTCTTGCCTTACTGCTCACACTCAGAGAGCGTCTGACGTAGGTTATGCCTTGGTGGCTGTATGTACATAAATATGTATGTTTATCTACATTAGCCAGTTCACCAGCACTTGGATTCAGACTATTTGCTCTGAGCTGATCCTTTAACAACATGGCCTCCAACAACACCGCCTGTATAAACACGCCTCCAACAACACCGCCAATGCCTTGATTGAATCCACAGGTACAAGCTGCTGGCCAAGGCATACCCTTACATGGCACGCCGCTTACTAACAGACCCGGCTCCTGAGCTGCGTGGCAGTTTTGAAGACTTGATGCTGAAGAACGGGCAGTTCCGTTGGAGTCGGCTGGAGAACCTGATGGAACAAGGCTCCAAGTCACAGGTGTGTGTACGTGTGTGTGTTGTGCGTGCTTTTGTGTGTGCGTGTATGGTGTATGTGAGATTTGTGTGTGAGTGTGTATGTGTGAGTGTGCGTGCTCATATGCATGTGCGTGCGTGTGCCTCGTCTCAAGCCTAGACTGTAAGTGCGTGCCACAAAAACTGCTTCTATGCCTTTGACCTTGTCGAAATAAGGCTGGGCTCCCCTACTGCGACTGGGTTAGAATTAGAAGTGCAATACGTAGGGTTGGCCAGAACCATATATACACACCATATATGATAGTATATGTGGTAATTTCCATGCCAAAAACACCGCATATACACTAGATATATTTTTCTGGCAAACCCTAGGAATACGTGATTGGAAGCGGACACATTTCCAGTGTGCGCAGCAAAGCACTTCCAGGGATCTCTCATGTCAGTAGGAGGAGCTGTTGTCTCTCGTGAACCATCACAAACAAACACGTACTTGACCAAGTCCAAAACAAAATTAACCTGTAGGAGCAAGTCGTTTTTTTACGAACTAGGTAATCCAGGTGTGCGTGTGGATGTAATGTGGGTGGCTAATGCGTGGCTTGGAACCGAGGCCTTCTACATGAAAGTGCTGCCTTCTGAGGATCATTCTAGCGTGCTTGCAGTGCAGCTAAGAAAGCATCAGAAACCTGGCATTACATGTGTTTCCATACATGTAGACATGCAAGTACGTACGCAAGATGCAGACCCCTTCCTGCTTAAAGCCTGGCTGCTGCTCAAGGTTATAAAAGCATCAACTTGTCCTGAATGATTATAAATAGGGTTGGTCAGAACCGTATATTTACACCGTATATGATCGTATATTTGGTGATTTCCCCGCCAAAAATACCTACATACACCGTAAACATATGGTTCTGGCCAACCCTAGATAAAAACGCGGGATCTTGTTTCCTCCCAGCTGTGGATACTGAAAGCATGGTGCTGCTCACGATGACTAAAGTACTGATAATCTGGAACCACCTAAATGAGAATGAACGCAGGATTTCGACCCCTCCCAACTGTGGCTGCTCGGAGAGTGGCTGCTGTCAGACACAGCTGGAGGTGTGCGAGAGAGCATCGTGATGGAGATTGCACGCATGGTGGATGCAGTAGCAGCGGGCGATGTGCGCAATAGGATTGCTGAGAGGTGAGCGTGTGTTTGAGTGCTGTTTCAGGAGCAACCACCTTTGTGTGAACACAAGCAAGGATGCTTTGCGTGAAAAACCATTACCGAAACAAGTATGCTGCCCACGCACACATGCAAAGCAGGAGTAAAAATAACGTATACTTGATCTGTACTATATACACACACATAGGACGGGAAACATAAGCTTAGCTGAGCAGCTAGTACCGTGGCAGCCTATGGAATCTGAAGCCCTAATACGAGCCCAAGCCCTCATGACCTCCTTACGTACACGCATCAACCCCCCTTCTCACACCCTTCTGCTCTCAAGTCGAAGTGTGGGCAGCAGCAGCAGCAGTAGTAGTAGCAGTAGCAGCAACAGTGCCACCATTCCCAGTGGTGGGGGCAGTCTAGCAACTCCTCAGCAGCAGCCGCAGCAGGTTGGTCTAGAGAATGGCGCGCTCAGAGTGTGCAAGCGTATACAGGTTCACAATGCACAGACATACACGCAAAATCCCACGCATGCATGTCCGTGCACACACACATTCTCGCACGCAATCACATCCACACACGTACACAAACACACACAAACACACACACACACATGCGCACTCACACACACACGCACACACACATAGGGGGATGCAACCGGGTTGGGAAGCAGTGGGTTGGCTACAGGTGCGATGCCGTTGTTTCAAGGAACGGGACCATTTGGGCTCCTAACTCCTCAGGACGTGACAAAGATAGTGGCGCAGTTACAGGTGAGATAGAATGAGGGGTTAACGTAAGGAATGGGGTTGCGGGCTGGTGAGCAAGTATAAAGAGGGGTTTGGTCTAAGGGTTTGAGGAATGTAGTATGTGGACAAGGTTGCAGTTGTGCTATAGCACTCCCCCCATGCTACCCACACTGCTGGTACTTTACACACACACACACTCATCAGCCTTTCCCCCCTAAGTCTAATAGTTTCTTTTGCAGGGGTATTTCAATGTCTGAATGACGTCTTCCAACAAATGTACCCCACTGCAGTGGATACGTATCCCCTAAAAATGCACAGGAGACACGATCATACTGGTTTTTTTTGTTTCCTGTTCCATTCCTTTCCGCTGCAGGAAATCACGTCTGAAAACGTGCCCCGCCTGCAGCGGTTGATGCAAATGCCAGGAGCTACAGAGCTGGTCAGCAACATGAGCTCCCAGGTGGGTCTTAGCTGTGTTCCTCTAATAAATGTAGAGTTTGTGACGCTCATGACACTCTGGGACCTGCAAGGGTCAGCAATCTCCCAGGGAGGGACTAGGGCTTACGAGTTGATATTATTTTGGAATGGGTCAGTGAGCTAGGGGAGTATGAGCTTTTGGATGGGTTTGAGTGTTGAATGATGCCAGTAGATAAAATGACAGAGTTTGTGTGCTCCTTCTGAATGGATTAACAATGTGTGCTTCTTGGTAGGAGGGTACTGGCTAGTGTAAATGTGACTCTGACATGCGACTTCTGACATGCGGCTTCTGACATGCTGAGGTAGGGAGCACTTAAGTCCCCTTGCTGTGTACTTATGCGTAAAAAGATTGAATGGACTAGTTTTGCTGCTGGTCATACAGCTGGCCTGGCAACGTGGAATCCCAGCTTGCAGGGTAATTGTTTAATTAAAACGCTCTGGGGGGGTTCTATGTCTGGAAGTGGTTGTGACATCAATACACAATCTGCCCGCCAAATTGCAGTTGATGCGACGCATGGCAGCTCGTGCTATCAAGCTGGCCTTTGGTTCGCAAGGCCTGGGCAAAGAAGCAGAGGAGGCCGTTGCTTCCGCAGGCATCAGTGCTCAAGGAAGTGGTGGGAGGTGATGATGGGGCATGTGTTTCGTACGTAATGCTGCATCCAACGGCCTGTGCTGTGGGACATTTGAGATATGAAATTAAGCGTGAAAATGAAACTGAGTGAGGGGGGCCGTGGTCTTCTTTTGTTTTGGGTGCTGCTGTTGTAGCAGCTTGCAATTTTGACAGCGGAATTCTTTGGAGAGAGGTCTGTAACAGAGCGATGGTTTGAAGTGTGATGAAACGGTAGGTTGCCTCCCAGTTGCAAGCGCAGAGTGACCAGCAGCCCATTGTTTGAGGGCATTCGTTGACCGTTTTTAGGAATGAGAGCTTGAAAATCATTGAAGAACGTGTTGTTGTTTAGAAAGTGTAGGAGAGGCCAAACTTGGATTGTATAGCATATTTAATTTGTGTAGTTATGTATGCTCACCTTTATTGACATTCCTGTTTTCTTGGATTTGAAGGATGGAACTCATTTGCGTAAGAAGTAGTAATCCTTTGTACAAATTTTAAAAATGGGTTAAAGTCTCGCTTCCCTTTCTAGGCACTGCAGCAAAACCAGTTTGGTATGGAGGTAGTAAAAGGAAAACAAGGTAAAAGTCACGCTGGCAGTGTTGGCACACCCAGCGTGTCGTGGGGAAAAAGCGCTCAAGTGCCGGCACCTAAAAGCCCCTCTTGCCGAAATTAGTGGTTGAAGATAACAAGGATTAGGGGAAATGTCACACCTTAGGTCTGGCAGGGGCGAGCGCTGTGGTTGAGGGCAGTGTACTTTTCCGTGATTTCTACTGGCGTAGCCGTTTGTTGTTATTGCCAGCTTCTGGTGGACTTGATATTGGACAAGAAGAACCTCTCAGTGCAATTGTATGTGCTCAGACTGCATGTCTGAGTGGTTTCCCCTAGCTCTGGGGAGGCAAAGGCACGGCAGCCTGTCTAGCAGTGTTTGTGTAGTTGTGTCAGCATTTGTCATTGTTTTAGGAAGGTTAAGCAGGAGCTGTGATGCAAAACGCGTCATTTTGAAACAAATTTCAATGTTGCAACTACTACTTGGTATAACTTTGCTGCGCGAGTTTTTTAGTGTTGCCGCCATGCATAAATGCAGGCCTAGATGATCTGAGAGAGGTCAGTAAACCACAGGTTTTATCTTTGTAATTGATGTCCAGCCATGACTCCAGTGAACACCACTTGGAGTGTCGCTCAGTTTGTATCCTTGTTTTTAAAGATGGTCACCTACTAGAATGTATGAATTAGCTCCATCTCGTCGGCATTCTGGTCTCATCACTTCTTTGCAGGAATTGAGTTAAAATACCAAGAGTGCAACACATTAGACAGAAAGCCTTGTTTGCCCTCTTGCCTTAATTTGTGCTCGCTTTTCCAAATCCGGCTTGCCTGTACTACCGAGTTCGATGGTTACAATGGGTGGTGACCTTCAGCCAGTAAGTTGTTTGGCTGATCGACTGCTGACTGGTCTCGGCCAGCCACAAATGAATCCATAAACTCAAAGAGAAAGGCAAAAAGTCTAGTGTTCTGCTGAGAAAGGAAATTATGAAAAGTAGGTTATTGACCTGTTGCAGCAAAAAGGGTTGTGCTGCTGAAAAGTCCTCAAAAAAGGTGTATCAAATCCTCAAAAATAGGCAAACAAAAAGAAGAAACTTTTCCTCGGCTCACAAACCCGATGGTCTAGACAAAGTGAAAGAGCGTGCACCTCGTTTTAGACACATTCATCTTCAACGGGTCACTGGTCACACATGCGAGAGAACTGCCTTCTAGCCACGCTGCTGCCTCCACTATTAAAATATGTGTGTGCAAGCGGAACCTGATGACATTGCACATAACATGTTTGGACAGAGCAAGACAAAGATACTGTCGTACAATAATGGCATGCGTTCATTACTAAAAAAAGGGATGGCAAACCAAGAATGATAAGTGGCCGGTTTGTTGTCATGCGTGTCTGGGTCCACGAATTTAGCGTCTCCACAAACACCTCTCCTATGCTTCATACTCACAGTAACTCACTTGCATGGGAATAGCACGTCCAATTTGAACAGCTCGTGCATATGACTCACATCCACGCAGTCCTTGAATGCGCTCAGCAATTGAGCAGTCCAGCAGGCAATTGAATGAGGCTGTAAATTGAGATCAGCCTGAACCACCCACCGCAAACTCACCACTATAAGTATTGAGCACATTACTGGAAAGCTTAACAGCAGAATGAAACCAGTAAACCCTGCTCTAACGTCCACCTCCAGCCATGGGACGATAAGCAGTTTGAATTAAAGTGCCCCAATTGAAAATTATGGGCCTACACTGACAGAAGTTGCATAGGCAAGGCCAAAAACTGTATAGGCGCAGGGGTATACTGCCCTCATACCAAAGCTGAATGTTATGTGAACTCAGGAGGCGTGGTAATGACAAACACCATCAATAGAGCTGAGCTCACAGGGACTGCAGCAGCGCTTACTAATAAGTATACCAAGATTGCAACGGACAGTGCATGCTCCCTAAGCCAAATTAGAAAACAACTTCTCTTCCCTGAAATGCAACGAGCCCATATGCACTCAATTCTGCTAGAACAAATTGTATCTATGATTTTTGCTTCACCAGAACCTATCTGCTTCTATGCAGTGAAAGCCCATAGTAGCATTGCCGGAAATGAACGTGCAGATGCAATTGCCAAACACTCTGCCTTACATGACGGAGGTCATGACGTGCACTTTCAGCCTCCAGCTCCAGAAGGTAATGCATACAAACACCTTTACTGGCTTGCGGCTAAAGACACCGATGAGAATCCCAGCGGAAGAGGGATAACTACACCTAGGCTTCGTGCACTCTCTGATTTGCTTAAAGGCCGAGCTGAAAACAGAAATGTGCAAATCAATCAGACTGGGGAGTGCCAAAACAGACACAGGGTATTACAACTACTGGAAGGACCTAAGACCTTTGGTCAATAAACAAGCCACAAATGCTCTCTGGAACAATAGTAATAGTAAATTCTACGAAAAGTGTAATGTCATGAGGTACCGCACTGGTACAACTTTTAATCAAAAACACGGCAATGCAAACTGCCCCATCTGCCCTTGCACTGATAGTGCGCTTCACATACTCTCAGGTTGCCAACACACTAAAATGAAGAACATGATCATAAAACGCCATAATACCGCAAGCGTGCTGATTGTCCAAGCCCTACAAAAGGGACCATGCGGTGCCAACCAATTTGCCTACACTGACGTGCGTAGGCAGCGCAGATAAACTATCAGAGCAAGGCCTAGATCTGAGAAACACTGCCAACAAACCACTGCCCTCTTGGTTGCTTCCAAAACTAACAGCACATGCTTTTAAAGCCTCTTCTCGTCCGGACGCTATCCTATTTCTACCTAGCACTGTGTGCTCCTCTCGCTTAACAACCCGCAACCCAAACTTTCAACAGCTTGCTAAAGACAAGAAATTGAATCCTTACCAGTGGGAGGTTCATCTGATTAAGTTTAAATTTTGTGAAGACACTAGGCCCGATCCCCAACTCCAAAAAGCAAAAGCACAGCACAGCATGCTTATTGCCAACCTAAACAGACAAGGATGTAGGGAAGTCAAGCTTCACGTGATCCTCGTTGGAGTCATGGGGACTATCTACATAGACTATACAGACAAACCTCTGGCAGACCTTAATCTGGATTACCATAAGATTAAAAAATTGACACACAAACTGAACGAACACTCCATCAGACATGCATCTGCACTCATAAAAACAAGGTATGCACTGCAATACAACAAAAGCAACAACAGTCATGGATTGGGCCCGGGTGCTACGGCACACAACCCCCCTGACCCACATTAACTTCTTTTTAATTGTTTTCGCGGGCCCCTCCCTTAATCATGCTGGCTGTGTCATCATTACCAGCGGAGTCTTAATTTCTTTTTCTTTTTCTTGAAGCCCGCTCAGCCTGGTGGGGGAAGTTTTATCAGACATTAAGACAGTAGCGTCTGGCCCGAGGGGAGGCTTTCAGGTCCCGTTCTACTATGAAGCTTGGTAACAGCCATGATGGTGGCGTTTTCAATTTTTTCCCTACTATCATTGCCCAGTTCTAACCAATGCCCACATCTGAGTAGCTAGGTGATGGCTATGTCACTATGTCCCCTCTTTAAAGCCTATAAACCTGACACTAGCTTGTTATGGCGTCCTATAATCGTCCTTGAATCATGTCTTGATCTATGTGGTTATCTCATCAGAAGCCGGGTTCAGGCCAAGCCTGCAAACCTCCTGATCTCCATCGATTATTATTTTGTTACTTGCTTTTGCTTTTGGGGGAGGAGTTTACGATGCCCATTACCAAAGTAGCTCCTTTTTCTTAAATGATATAGTAAGGTTTGGTTTACAGTGCTTGCATAGTTTTCCCTTTATTTAATCTTTACAGCCCGTTATCTGTTTAAAAGCATTGCGGGCAGTTAGTGGGTCGTTGAAGAACCAAATTGCATGGCATAGCTGCTTTTAAGTGAAGATGACATTACGATATAGATGTGGATGATTATTAATATGGATTGGTGTGCTGCAGATTTCTGTTTCGCTGCTGGGCTGCAATGCCATAATGCTCGATGAGCTGGATGTGGTTTTCATATAAGATCATATCTGTCATAAAGTTGATGCCTTGAGACATTTCTCTCTTCTTTCTATCGACCAGGACACTTGCAAATGTTGGCTGCCTGAGACGACGCATCATTACTCTTGATTGCTGTCTATCAGACACAGGCAAGTCCAGGAAAAAGATCGGGTCTCAAACTGATAATAATGTGTTTTGCGCCCAAATAAAGTGACAGTTGAAAAAGAAGCGTACAATCTTCAAAAAGATTGGCGTGCGTCTGGCCAGCAAACCGTGGCAACTTGGTACACGTCTGTTTTAGATTACAGCCACTCTATCTCACTGCAGCAATACTCGTGATTACACTGCTGTATAAAATCACTTTAGGCCTGCTTTTCTGCTGAGGCTTTTGCCTCTTCAGCCCTCTTCTTTGCCAAGTCATCAGTGAAGCCCATCTGCCTTGCGGTGCTGTCTTTGTCTGCCTTTGCCGCCTGGTCTGCAAGCTCACGCTGCCGGCGCGTGTTTAGTTGCTCAACGTGATCATGACTGACCACGCTAGGGGATTCTTCATGCCCACAGATTCCTGCCTGTGTGTTGTAAAAAAGTAGAGGCGGGTTGACAGAATACTAACGAGGGACGCACAAGAAGCTTACATCAGTACTTTTAATGTCAGCTTGTGACTATGGGATTAAAAAATATTCCACACAACCCTGGAGGGTGGGCACATTTGCTATCTAGCAACACAAAGGGTAAGATACCCTGATGCTTTGTCTGCTACACAATGCCTGGACAGCACAGCACACACACACGCACCTTTCCTCCGTCATTGTCGCACCTGCTCCCAAAGTCACCTGTACACAAAAAGAGCAGATTGTGATGTTATTTTCTGTCCCTTAAAAACGAGGGGAGCAACCCGATGCGGCTAGGCTCTCGATCTGTCATCAACAACGACCGTTTTTAATGACGTGGGTAACAATTCTTCAAGAAATTCACAGGTGCTGCCTTACTACTAGCAAAAGGACAACCTTATACGCACGTGTTATGTAGTTGAATGTTACCTATCATGCTGCACACATGGAAGCTTTGTCACGCGCAGGTACATGCTGAAGAATTACGCTAAAATTAGGGTAGCCTCAGTTTTATCTCATCTCGAATGACAGTAATTAAGCAATAAAGCCAGTAATTTAAAAGAAAGGTGAAGAGATGGTTGGTCATTCCATCTTACTTCCTTAGGCACCATTATTATCTGACAAATAATTGCAGAGCACTAAGGGAAATGCTACCAGCAGCATACTCGCTTATTTTACAACAAGCTAAGCAAGCTTGGAAGAACGCCATTCCGACCAAGTAAAAAAGGCCTCTGGCATCAAAGGTGATATAAATAGCATGATCAAATAACAGCACTTTTAAGGACGACAATTGACTGGTTATGAGCAGGGAGCCTGTATGTACAGCGCGGGCAGGGCAGGCACCATTGCACTTCTTCTTGACTTGGAATTATTTTGATAACTCCCCTCCTACGCCATCAAGCAATTCAGCCTCAAGCACATGCTCTCGCACTCAACTACACACCAAACAAAGTGTGGGCTGCATTACACATGCACTAAAGTACTGTATTCCGAATCAGAGTCTGATGTTTACGCAAGCTCTTAAGCAGATTTGGACTTAAGACACAAATACTTGAGCAATTTAAGGTTTAGTACTGGGGAGCTTCACGCACCTTATTCCCTGAGCAATATTTTAAAACAGGAGAATTAAATCACACGTGTCCAAGTTGGATTGAATGTGGTACCAAATGAAACACACCTGTTGGTGTGAGCTGCATGGGATCCACAAAGGATGTCGCTGCCTTGTTGGACGTGGGAGGAGGCATGTCCCCAGGCTGCAAATAGGTACAACCATATTCAGCACAGTTTAGCAATCATACTTGTCAGCTCAGCATCGAAGTGGCAGAGGAACTCATCGCACTACCTGCACATCCCGTATTTCCTGTGCCTTCAACCTAATGTTCCTGTCGTGGCTCCCCTTCAGTGTGGATTTGTCTACGGTATGGCGTGCATCGGCTGCACCTGTGCATGCATCGCAGAACGAAGTCGTGACACACGTGTGTACACACTTGTACAGATCACCTTATGAAAATCACCTCAGAGGTCGAACCTCTGATACACAGCTATGGGCTACTTCATCAAACTAGCTAACTGAGGGTCCCGTACCTCCGATTTTCATCGTTCCGCCCTGATTATTGAAACTCATAATAGACTGAAATGAAGCCAACAAATTAAAAAATGAACACAAAATAAAATTTACAAGATTTTACAAAACAGTAATACACACTTGAAAATCTTGAGTTACTACTCCTCCACCACGATTTGATCGCGAGCAAACTCCCGACGTCGACCGACTCCGATGCGCAGAAAAACAAGCATCAGCGTCACGAGGCTGATGGCCCGATGGGTCTGTGTTTCTTAAGTTCTCGCAGGAAAATCATACAATCTGCGACATACGTAATCGTAGGTCGGTGAGACTCGAAGCAGGCTTGCACACCCGTACTAGTTTCAGGCATGGTTGAATGTATTTTACAGAAGGGCGAAGTCGAAAAACAACTGCATAGTAATACAAGGGTCTGAGGGCCGAGAGGCCGCTCATTACAAGCGACTTGAACATGTGTTCAAGATAGAGTGCTAAAGTGTTGCAATCACTGCCGACGCGACTGCTTTCGCAGGGGGTTTCTAATGTCTAACTCGGCTGTGCTCATGCTGCCTCTGCTGCTGCTGTCGACCCCTCTCTCTTCTTTACTTTGCTGTGGCCTCTCTGGCGCCATCTGGCTTGCATACTGGCCGTCAAAGTAAGCTGCATCATCAAAAGTCCCTTTTGCTGTCTTTTTGTATGCCCTGCGAGGTAAAGTACGCATCACGTGGTAACATGGCAGAAATGTCTCACTGATCAACCTGCATTCCTCACTGCCAAACGATCGCCCAGTCTTCAACTTCTTTTCCTGTACGCCTTTCTGTCAAATTTACCACAAATTTACTGCTTCATAACCGCCGTACTCCAGGCAAATCAAACCTACACTCCTCTTGGCTAAGAGGCAGCAACAGCTCTGACCTGTAAAGCACATAAATGACTCAAAAAATTACCGACTTCTTCCCCACCTGCTGTTGCGCAGCATAATGCCTTCGCCTTCAGGGCCCCCGATCTCTCTATCACCAGCACCTGCCCGCACACGTGCCACAGGGCTGCTGCTCACAGCCTGGGTGCGTCGAGGCATCTCTGCACTGGGGTCGTATCTGCAGCAGAGGAGAAAGTCAACAAAAGGTGCGTGGGAAGAGGGAAGAGAGGTAAATGCCTACAAAATTACGACGTGTAAAAAAAATCAAGCAACGACTGTTAACTGTATTCCTTAATAACAAACAGATATCTGATTATGGTCATGAATGCACAAGCTGGTGCAACCAGCCCTTGCGCTTTGGGGCAGACTTGCGCCAGTGAAAGGGATGCCCCAGTGAAAGGGAACTGCGCCTGTTCAGTAGTGCAGTAATCACTTTTAATTTTGATGCACAATTGATGTACTATAGCAAGGAGGCAGCCCGAATTCATGGACGGCATGAGCAGGGGCCAATGCTTTGGGAAGAGTGTGCGTT
>Ga0307968_1000095_pt1:37500-48506 | contig 48506 bp, 54 predicted proteins | sample OrgLakmetagen650_FD_201834 | JGI IMG/M metagenome (GOLD analysis project Ga0307968, IMG submission 201834) | Saline water microbial communities from Organic Lake, Antarctica - #650 | ecosystem: Environmental > Aquatic > Non-marine Saline and Alkaline > Saline | place: Antarctica...
CGCGTTGGGTATACATTGCATAAATGCGGATAACAGATCAGATCAGCAGTTCATATGGCGGCCTTACAAGTGACACACAAACAGCAATAGCTTTACGTGTAAGGTACAAGCTTTATGCAGCCCCTGCCCTAGATGTCCATGTCTCATGCCAGTCAGCACTCATTGCCCACCCGCCCTTGCACCCACATACCCATATTCACACACGCACACACATGCATACACACATTTCTGCACACATAGATACTTGTGCACAAACACACACACACTCACACGCGCACTCACATGTATACATCCAAAACACAGGGCTTGTGTGCGACATTTACAATGATACAGCTGTCGTTAAGTGTGATGGCGCCGGCGCTGAAGGTGTGTGCGTCTCCGTACGCAACTGTGCTTATACAGTTGTGTAAAGGTTTTAAAGGTTTCTTTTGGCTACTAGGCGAGCTAACCCACAAATCCAGTGCCGAACTTAGGCAGTATACGATTCAGTGTTCTTCTCGCTTTCGCCAGCTCGCAAGTACCCGGTATGCCTGCTACGAGTGTTATGGCAAAGACAGCTCCTGGATGTGGAGAACGGTGTGCTGTTCCCCATGATTATTTCGCCTGCTTGCAGATTCCTGGTGTGCCTTTTCACGAGTGATGATGAAATGGATTGATTTCTAAAAGAATAGATCCTCAATAAAGAGAACGGTTTTGCCGCCTGTGATGTCTCCCCTGGTTCTTTCGCTTGCTTGCAGGTTCCTGGTGTGCTTGCTACAAGTGCCTACAAAGGGCAGCTCCTTTCCTGTTGGAAAGAAGTATTGGGTGCCTGCTCTGCAAATTTTCTGTGGCTTGCTGGTGCTCACAGGCTCCACACAAGGAGGACTCAGCAGGCGAGCTGCGCTTTAACCTGCAAACTTGCTGTGGCCTGTTGGTGCTCACAGGCTTCTACAACGTGGAGGCCTTCGCTGATTGGCTGATGGCTCAGCAGGGGAGCTGCGTTAAAACTGTGTACCAAAGGTAGTTGCTTCGGGGGGGGGACTGTGAAGCAAAGAAGCAGCTGCGTGTTGAGGGGCCGTCTGCAGAGAGAGAACGTGTGCGAGAGAGCTCAGTACTGGTTTTAGTTAGCATCTGGGTGGGTCGCCTCTTCTTGACATCTGTTGTGTCGGAATTTTACGCTTGCAATGATCAGGTTTTATGCTTACATTGATCAGATTTGATGCTCGCAATGATCAGAGATCAGAGGAAAATCGTTAAACACCTGAGGATCATAGCCTTGTGCAGGCTGGGTCCCTAGGATCCTGCAGGTATTTGCAGTCACACTACTCTTGGCCACTGAATCGATTGTGCAGGTATCTGCAGTCACGGCATTCTCCGCCACTGACTCTCATTGGAATATCGATGAAGGTCTGTCTGGCTTTTTCAAAATCCAACCCTGCAAGTACCGACCAACTCTGCACTGAGGCTCTCCTTGTATCCAACTTGACACATCTACACACACATCCACGCTAGCACACACACAGCCACACAATCGCTCACAGGCCCCTGCAGTTCCCCCTCTAAAGTGCCACAGCGTGCTCAGTGCACGCCTACTGAGTGCTTTGGTCCACTTGTTTGCAGGTTTAAATCAGTCAGTGAAACGCGCGGCCGTCTGATTGTAGGGGAGTATCCAGAAGCACCCGTTCATGTACTTGAAAACGGGGTCAAATTCCAGGTGGGTCAGCCATGAGTTGGGGGGAGGCAACGTGTGGAGCAATTAATGAAACAGTATGCGCCCTGCTGCTGGTGCTGCCTCCCCTCTGAGCTTGTAGCCAAGAGCATATTGATCGTGCCTGTCTTTCCTAACAACCCCCACGAGTGTAGTGGAAGGTTTTGCAGGCCATACCGTTTTGTACGCCAGCGTTACGTGGTGCTTCAAATTCATTAGACAAGTAGGCTGACAGTGAAGTTCGGACTCCCCCTTACTTTTTCACCCGTGAGAATTTGGCACTGCCACGTGCGTGTACAAGCACACACACACGCACACTCACATACATACACACACAACACACACGCATGCACACACATACATACACACATAACACACACAGGCAGACACACACAAACGCACGCACACACACACACACCACTTGTGCACAGGTGGATGTTGTGCATGGGCAGAAAACTGGCTTCTTCTTAGACCAGAGAGATAATCGAGCATGCATAGGACGGCTGTCAGCCGTCTATGAAGGGCAGGGATCTGCACACAACATTGGCAGCAGCAATAGTAATGGTAGCAGCAGTATGGGCACCGGCTTGAGGTGCCTGAATGTGTTTGCTTACACAGGCGGCTTTTCTGTGTATGCAGGCAGGTGTGTAAGTGTGGGTGATGAACCGTGGGGGTGGGTGTTAGATTGTGGGTCTGGGTGTGGGTGTGGGTGTGGGTGTGGGTGTGGGTGTGGGTGTGGGTGTGGGTATGGGTGTGGGTGTGGGTGTGGGACGCCCGCGTGGCTTGATCTTTCGTGCATTGCTGGATTTTATCAACAAGAGGGGCGCTGTGGCCAATTATTATTGGACTGTGCCCTTGTACCTCTTTTTCCCAGCTTTACACTGCAGCCCAGCTAACTTCAGAAAAGCCCTTCCCAAAAAACTTGGCAATTAAATGCGCTTGTCGCACTCTTTGACAATCTGGCATGTACAGGACGCAGGGAGAGTGTGTATGCATACAGGTCATGCCTGGTACGATGAGCATGGCGTCACACACACACACACACACACTTACACACACAGTCAGACATATGACACAGCTTTGCTCTTGGGAACATCAAAGCTGCAGAGCTCACAGCACGAGCCTTTGTGCTGTGTGCATAATTTGCCAGATCCGCATCTATTCACCGTATATGATTGTACGTATGGTAGTTAAGTAGAGGATCCCTGCTAGGATTACCGTTTATACCTATATTTGTAAGGTTTTGGTCAACTCTGATTATGTGCATGCAACACAGGTTACAAGCATCGCGCGTGACCTCAGCAGATGGTGCAAACAAACAAACCATCAAAGTGTGACATGCGTTTTTATTTGTATGTGCATGTCAAATAGGTCACGAGCATCGCACGTCACCTCAGTAGACGTGGCGGACAAAGCAATGCAATTCGCCACAGCCAACTGGGCACTCAACGATTTGAAGGACAGCGCACACGAGTCAGGTACTTGCAAACAAATGCAGGCAGTAAACCCTTGTTGGTACCAGGCTTTGTCAGAGCCTTGCGACAAGCGTCAATGTTGAGTTCCTTTGCCTATGCAACAGACATTTTCGTTGCGCTTACGTGTTTGTTTGCCTCACGCTTGAAAAGATGTCAATCCAAAAGTATAAGGTGCTTGCGAATTCTTTTTCCTTGCATGTGTGTGTATGTATGGTGAGAGCTTATAGGTATTCGTCTGCTTACGCACGATGATGAAGATACTGAATTTCTAGTCAACAATACACGTGCTATAATATGCTGCTGCGTCACCCGTCTGCACGCCTGTGTTGGCATTAAGAGTATCGTGCAATTTTTAAACTCATTACTGTTGTAATGTAGGGCTCAATGACTAACGTGTACCCTTTCTATTGGCTGTTGGTGTTATTGAGACCATAATGCCCTTTCTTCTGACCACTGACGTGCTCGTGCAAATCTGCCCATTTGCAGTGCGTGCTGATGCCTTTGCCTTCTTAGAGGATGCTGCAAGATCAAAAGAGAGATGGGACCTCGTGATTGTGGATCCCCCCTCGTGAGTATGTTCTCTTTCTCTCCCGCCTTTATGTCAGTGTAGTCAGTGGTTCTTTCGTAATTGTGTTGAAACAGAGGTGAAAGTGCTCGTCTTTTTCGCATTCACCTTTTTCTTTTGTAACCCTTCCTCTTGAGTGTCCTCTCTACTGGTCTTAACACAGTTTGGTTTGTGGTATTTCTAGCAGTCTCATTTGTTTCCTGTACAGTTTCGTTCATTCTCTTGTTCTCACACTTCTTTATATAAGCTCCTCTACAGCGGTTTGATTCACCACAATTGCATCAACCCTGCAGGGCTTTTGGCCCTGTTTGGCTTTAGCTGTTTGGCTTCAGGAAAGCAATTTGCATGTCTCAGGCTCCCTTGCATGTCTGACGCACATTCACAGCACTTTTAGCGTATGCAATGCTGCACCTGCACAATCATCAAATCAAAACCGTGTGCGCTATGTTGGATATATTCTTTAGTTGCACACTGCTTTCATTTTCTACATGGCTCTGTCTTTTGCGCCTTCCTATTGGCACCGGAAGGCATCAGGGTGTGTGTTGTGCTCATTGAGGATTGCGCACAGGTCCAGTCTAGCGTGCCATCTCTATATAACCTGCAAATTACGCTTTTCATGCTTTGTTTTCGGTAACAGGTTTGCACCAAATCAGGCCTCTGTTGAGAGAGCGAAGGCAAGCTACAAGGCCCTGTTTTCTAACGCTGCCAAGGTGAGTTAGCAATTGTAATCCTGTTCCTACAACACACAAATTGTAGATTTCCTGCTTGCCAAGTAAACGTGCAAAGGGAAGATTTGAACCTGTCCCCATCTACGTTGGGGTTTCAGGGAAGTCTGTGACGTATGTCACCTGCTTGGCTACTTTTTCACTTTTGATTCCTGTGACGTGTGTCACCTGATTGGCTACTACTTATTTCACTTTTGATTCTTTTGGCGCATGTCACCTGATTGGCTACTGCGTACCTCATTCACTCTTGTTTCCTGTGTACCCCATTTCACTTTAAATTCCTATGACGCATGTCACCTGATTGACTACTATGTATCTTATTTCACTTTTAATTTCGGTAACCTATACCACCCGATTGGCTAGTAGTACCTCGTTTCACTTTTAATTTCTGTGACGTATTTGACCCGATTGGCTACTACGTACCTCATTTCACTTTTGATCTCTGCACTGTGTATTGCTGCATTGCCTGCCTCACCTGGCTGTCCTTGACACGAAGCCAACAAGAATACCTAACCTGGGTTCGGGAAAGGGTTTGAACCAGCAGCCATAATAATTTTGCAAACTTTGCAACCTCGCCTCCCCCCATCCCTGGCTGCAGTGCGTCGCCCCTAATGGCATGCTTGCACTGTCGTCGTGTAGCAGCCACATCAATGCAGCAATGTTCAGTGAGGTGAGCAGCGTTTGGCATACACAAACACACACACAAGCTTACGCACACGCATGCACACATGGGAACATGCACAACGCAGCACACACTCACAGACACGTACACATAACACGTGCGTATACACAAAAACATACACATGAAACATGAACATCCACTGTTCTGCCCAGGTGTGCTGTGCAGCTCTTGCGGCAGCGCAGCGGCACGGATACACTCTTGTGATTGGAGGACAGGTGTGTGGGGAGGATCTGCTTTGGCCCATGTTTCCGTGGTTGGCATATCTTATGGCTCAGGCTCGTGTTACAAGAAGCACTGTGAGGAAGGGGACTGAGGTGAAGTCCAGTGCCTAGCATAAAGCAAAAATAGTATGCTGCGTGGATGTTGCGCAGAAGAGAAGGAACAGGTGCGCGCACACACACATACAAACACGCATATACCTACATACGCATGCGCGCGCTTGTCATTTGAAGGTCAGGTGCAATAAATATCACAGGCTAAAATGAAACCCTCAAGCTTTAACCAAAACAGTCCAACTGCTAACTGCTAGGAACATAATGTCTGCCAAGTAGGGACTCGGAATGTGAGTGTAAAAGCGTCAATGGTCGTATGTGGATGGCATATACGTTCCGAGAGGTTATTACAAATGCTGTCTGTCTTATGAACGTCTTATGAACGCACTGTGAAAGCAGTTGTGAAATGCATGGTCGTTTTTTTGCGACGGTGCAATGGAAAAGGCTATGGCTGTCAGTGACTGCAATGTGCTTGTCAATGGCTACACGGAAGGAAATCAAGGGGCGGACATGTAGGAGGGCGCACGTTCTATCCATTGTTGTTTGTATTCACCCAAAAGCACCCCCAATGAACATGGATGGGGATCACAAGATGAGAAAAGTGGCACTCGGCTGTGGGGGTTCAAGGTGACATTGAACGTTCCTTGTTGACGTATTTTGATGTAGAGTTAATTGTTGAGTAACGCAGGTTTTTAAGCCCCGTCAAAACCAAAACAGACTAATTAGCCAGCCCTGAACGCTTATGTAAGAACGAGTCATTGTTTACACACATGAAGCCTGAGCATTGGAGTACCTGTGAATATGCATTGATCGTCCATCGTGCACATGAGGATGCTTAGGCAAGGAAATGTCTGATTATCGTATTAAATGTTTCTCTTTCATAGTTACCTTGTATCAAAGCATTCTATTCGTACATCTTCACCTCACGTGCTTCATCTATTCCGCCTGAACATGGCATACAAAACAAGTGTGCAGAAACAGATTGAGCGTGCACCAAACGCTGTTTTTCTCCTGTGCTCATGCAACATTTCAAGCTTTCTCCGTCCCAGCACCATCAGCGCTCTTTCCTCCCTTCTATTTGCTTGCAGCCTGAGGACCACCCGTCTCCCGTTTTTGCAGAAGAGATGAGGTACTTGAAGTTCAATTGCTATCAGCTTGAAGGGTGACTGGAAAGGGAGTGGTAGTGCACCATGTTCTTGTTAAAGTTGATTGTCATTCTTCATGGATTCCTAATTGTCTTTGTTCATGACTTTGCAGCCTTATTGCATTGTTGTGCTGCCGTGCCGGGCCTGAAATGAGCCTCCAGCAACAACTATTTCAACAAGTTAGGTACAAAAGGGGGTGACTTTCAGCTAGTTTTTTTGGCTGATCGGCTGCTGACTGGTCTCGCCCAGTCGCAAATAACTCTATATAGAACTTTAAATACAAGAGGAGCAAGTGTAGTGTTCTGCCGAAATGGACCAATAACATCTAGAATTTACTTATCAGCAACAACTGCTGTTAATCTTCCAAGATAGTCTGGAGTGAGCAGTCGAGCAGCTGCCAACCCTCTTGCACGGTGATTAAGGAATGGCAGAAGAACGTGATCACTAGCGTGTCAGCCAAAAAAGTGAGAAGTGGAATGCTGCTATTTTGCAGGGACAGGAAACCCTTAAAGCTGTCAAAGGGAATGGTACAGCTGAACAGCTTGTAGTTACTTGTTTGGGAGCAAACAGGTAGTAAGGAGAAAAGCCTGGCTGCGCACCTGGAACGTCTTTTGATATAATTGGAATAGCGATGACGTCAGGCAAAAGGCCACAGTTGAGATATGCGGTTGAAACCATTTCAACCGCATTCCAACCACAGCAGTTGAATTCAACCGCTCAGTTGAATTCAACCATAATTTAACCAAAGCTGTAATTTTTCAGATAAACTGGATAAATAAGCTAAAATTTGTATTGTCTGTTTGGGATGTTGAGGCTTCATAAAATCATTGCATCCACGCATCTTAGATTCATGCCACGGCAGCAGTGCCAAGGACACAGTCCTCAATATCCTTTCATTTTCTGCAGCCCCCCGAATCAAAAATGAAATGAAATAAGGGAGGATGAGTAGGGAGGAGAGACAATAAAGGGGTGCACACAAGGCGGGTGAGAGGGGGACTCAGAGGTAGGGGCGGAGTGAATTAAATGAACAAGAAGAGGAAATGAAAGGGACCAGAATATTCTGCCGATAATGATAACACAGCACGCAGGGGCTGGCACCTGCACCAGGCAACCGCTCACCACGCCAACAGTGAATATGAGCATCATTGTGGATCAGGGAGAAATCATTTCATCCGAGGGGAGCGGCTTCAACCGCACTTCGACTGATTTCTGTTGTGTCTGACGCATCATCTCAGGACTCTGGTGTTTCTTGTCTTATTCAAGTGATATAGTTCAGGCCTGAGTGAATTGCACCGTAGCTTGTACCCTGAATTGTACAAGAGTACTTGGCATCAAGGTCGGTAACTTCTCGGCTTCCTTGTGCTGCCTCTCTGTGTGCAGCTTCCCCAAGGGATGTCGTGCTGCCTGGTGTCATTGCAGTCTTCTAGTGCTGCCTTCCTGGGTTCAACCTCTCCTTCCGTTCTTGCAAATGGTCAGCCATGCTCTTTGTTGTACGTCGCCTTTTTGCTGCCTCCCCCTCTTCCCTTCGCCTGGTTTTCTTGTCTGGTTCTTCTGTGTTGGGTTAGCTCTGTTCTCTGTAGCTCTGGGGAGAGTAGGCCGTTTACCGCTGCTCTGTGCCCAGGACCCAGGATTCTGAGCTCTTCCTCTGTACTTTCTCTTATAGGGATTTCCCGTGAGGCTGTTTTAGCTAGGCGTGCCCATTTTTTAGTTTTTCAGTTTTTAGGCAAAAACAATTCCTCTTCAGAATCGGACATTAGTATTGAGAACCGCCATAATTAAGGAAAAGGAGCCACTTTGGTACCGGGTACCGTAAACCTCCTCCACCAACAGAATAAGAAAAAGATCAATGGGGATCAGGAGGGTTGCAGGCTTGACCTGAAACCATCTCCTGATGAGAGATGATAATAGTGCTGGAAAGGGCACGTCAGATATGAACAAGCTTGGCAGCATAGTCGATCAAATTAATATGGAGCTTGGAAGCAAGTTTCTTAACTCTTTGAGGATCAAGACCCAGCTCCTTAAAAGGCTCCAGCGTGTGATTGTTGTAGATGGTGCCACCCAATCCCAAAAGGATGGTGTGCAGGGTAATGGAGGCTCCTTGAAGGATGGAGCAGAGGCCTTTGTGCTGTTCCAGCGTGGCGCTCAGCTGTTTTAGAGGTCTAGTACTAGCGTCCTCACAATACTTGATCTCGATGAGGTGATGTCACGTTGAAGAATGCTGAGATCTTTGGGTCGCTGCTGTCTTGGGAAGGTGGATCTGCTAATGGCTGGCGGTGCTGTTGAGGTGCTCCTGGTCTCCCTCAGTTGCCCCCTGCCACTCCAAAAAACCCACCCCTTCATTGCTAGTCTGCTGCTTTTTTGTTTTTGCGGAGATGGGGGCAACCAGTACAGCATCCAGACGGCTGGAGGTAAACCTAATTTTGTCTAAGAAGCGGGGTGGAAAGAGCCACTTCGGTATAATCCTAATTTCAGCTGTATTGGGAATCTGAAGAATATGCATAGCCAGCCGTCCGCTGCTACCTTCATCCATGCAGACAAAGCAGGATTATAGGGAGCCTGTCTTGCTGCTGATGGCTTAGAAGATCACGCGCTGCATGCTAAGTTGTGTCTCTCAGTGATCATATTTTTATTTGCGTGTGTTGGCATCCAAAAGGATATGCAGAGCACTGTCTAGTTGAGGGCAGAGGGGGCAAGTTAGGCTAATTAAGCTATTAAAACATGCCGCATGCTTTTGGTTGTACATAATTCCTGTTCTGTACTTCATAATGATGCACTTGGTTTTAGCAGGGACATAGGATGCTGTTAGGTAAGCGTTGCTAGCGGCTCCATTGGCAGTGCCATTTTTGATAAGGGTCTGTTAGTATACATGATAGTTTGCTTTGGTATTGGCATTTCCTGGTTTGTGGAGGGGGTACATGTGTGCTTGCAAGGCGTCATGGTAATTGGATAGGTACCAAAGCCTTGAGGTAGGTGACTGGGCTGTGTTTGGTTGATGTTGAAAATTTGATGTCCTTTGTATTCTTTTGCAAGCCAGTAAATGCTATAGAAGGGATTTCTCTCAGGGCCAGATGTTTTGATGGAGGTATTTGCAACGTCAGAGTAGGTTGTGGTCGATTTTATTTCTGGCAAGAGCGTCAGCATATTCATTGCCTGTAATACCTGCGTGAGATTTGACTTTGTGGAAATGAATGGGCGATGGTGACTGGTGGATTGTTTTGGCAATGGATTGGAGGACATCTCCAGCAAGGGTGGTACACACCTGATCCTGTGTCTTGCCCTTCCTCGTGTTCTTAAGACTGCCATCAGTGTAGGTCCAGTCTTGCCAATCTAGTACTTTACGGATCAGGTTTGGGCTGGAGCTGTGTTGGGTCGCTTCCTTAGAGCAATGCATGGGGTTGTCCAAGGAACTTGTTTTATCATCTTGGAGGCCTTGTGGGGTTTGACAGAGATGGTCGTTGGGTAGTTTCCTTATTTTATGGTGGCCAGGAGCCTCTTCAGTGCTAAGTGCAGAGGGGTAGGATCGTTATGGATGCAATTAATTTCCCACTTTGCCTCAGGAATTTCTTTGGCAAGATATTCTAGCCAGTTTTTCTTGCAAGCATTGAGGCAGTTTCTTCAGTATTCCATGGCAATGATATGCACTTCCCAAGTGTGTTTGGGAAGGGGCGTCTGTATATTGTTCCAGCAGGGTACTTCGGCATATTCAAGTTGTTTTGATGGTTTGGAGCCTAAGAATTTATATGTTGGAATTTGTGGCAGAGCGATGCGTAGGCATTGCTGGTCATCCTTTTATTCCAGGATGGAAGGACCATGAGATAGCTGTTGCCTCTGTGCCCATGGGAGCCTCCACAGTACTTAACGTACTCTTGCTGGGAGTACCTTTGCTAGCGCCAGCAAAAGGGCGCGGGTCTTCTTGTGGCTGGTGGGTGGGTCCGGCTAGAGTGCCGGCTAACTCAGTCCAGCGCATTTTTGCCAGGCTGCCATCCTAGCTGTTTGGCTCGGCTGCGTTAGGAAGTTTGTGGCTGCGTGCACTGTAGATGTGGGGGGGCTCAGGCTGAACAGGCTCTGTGTTGGCTGCATTGTGCTGTGATGATCTTGGCAGGGCTGCTGGTGAGAGGAACTCTGGGGTAGCCCTTTTCAGTATTTTAAAAGTAGTTGAACGGCTGCATTGTGGGATACTGAGGCTAGTGGGCGCTGGGTGGAGAATCTGTCCAAAAATGGTGGCCAGTTTTGGTGAAAGCATTCCAGTAGGGTTGCAATGTCGTGGAAGGGCTTGTGGCCAGCGTTCTTGTTGTTGTTGGTGTTGGTGCTTCCGGGGCTAGCTGCTGCTGATGCTGCTGCACGTGCTCTGCCTGGATGTTGCTTCTGCTGCTGCTCCTGATGCTGTTGCTGCTGCTGTTCCTGCTGCTGCTGTTAAATGTGTGAGGATGGAGGGGGTGGTTTATTTGGGGGGCC
>Ga0307968_1000096_pt1 | contig 48334 bp, 50 predicted proteins | sample OrgLakmetagen650_FD_201834 | JGI IMG/M metagenome (GOLD analysis project Ga0307968, IMG submission 201834) | Saline water microbial communities from Organic Lake, Antarctica - #650 | ecosystem: Environmental > Aquatic > Non-marine Saline and Alkaline > Saline | place: Antarctica: Organic Lake...
AGAGACCTTTTTGAAAGAATGTTTAAGACTCTGCGTGTGTTTGCTCCTTCAAGCTCTGAATTTATTCCTTTCTTAACTTGTCATCACAGTATCACTGATTTTGAGATCAATGCATTCCTGAATCAAAGACTCATACAGACTCCTCAAGTTTGTAGTTTCAATTTTCGACACTGGTTGATTTTGTTTCACCAGCCAATTGCCATCAGCCAGAGACTCGGGCTGTAGGCCATCCTTGTAACCCACTAGGTTTCTGCACCACGCATGCGGTGTTCCACGTGCGCACGTGTGTGTCGTCATAACATATGGTGGTTTGTTATTTGCTACAAAACTCCATTGTGTTCAGAGTTATTGCTGATCAATGTTGAGCATGAAAGGCAAAACACGAAATGGACTTAAATTGATCCATTGATGATTAGACAAATTTGATCACACTACATGGGTGAAATAGCAGGGCAAAAAATCGGGGACATGTCCAAGCCAAACGTGCACGCTCTAAAGATAAACAACGGACTTCTTCTCCCGCACGCAAGTCCAAAATAGATAAATCCCAGCACAAAGGCTTTTCAACAGTAAAAATTGCTAGTACGACCACTGTAAGGATTAAGCAATTGACTCACCACTTCAGACCACCCACTCACTCCTCGTTTGTAACATGGGTGAAAAATAAGAAATACCATTAAAACAACAAAATGGGTGAGAACACCAATTTGGTGACCCTTTTAGCTCTTCTACTCAAGAACGCGCACAAACATAACCATGATCGCCACTATCAACTCGAGAGGTGTCGGCAATTTTGTACAGGTGTTCCAATATGCGACCAACCTAAAAAACATCCCTCGTGACCTTGCCGGCAAACAACGCTGCAGCGAACGCGCAAATTCTGCTTACTTGTGATACAAGTAATACAAGTAAGTAATACAAGTAAACTGGTGATTTAGGTGCGGCGTACTAAATGCAGCATGCACAGCATGCTCGATGCGATGGACAGAAAGAAAATCAAATGAATCAAGGAACAAGGGATGTACTTCAGGATACCTAGTTGTATCCTTGGAGCATTGTGTCAGTCAGCTCTCGCCATCTTTAACCACCCTCTTTTTCAGCCACTCAAGCACTTTGGGAGATCCTTTGTTCTTGGGCTCTGATGACAGAGACGAACTTGCTGCCTTAAGCGATGGTGCTTGCTTGTCCCTCCTCCCCGGATGGCTCAAATCAAGGGGGTCTACAACACAAGCAAAGGGAAAGCACACTGTAACGTTGATGTCTGAGTCTAGACAAGGAGGGGCTCTGCACCTTCTTCTGGCAACGCTTGAGATGCAAGCATTAGTTCAGGCAACTCTTAACCGTGTGCTGGCCTTTGAACTCCCTCGCCTTTGAGAGGGGGTGGTTGCTGAATGTTACTGTAAAACAAATAATTCTGGTTGCTGTAAAATAAAACTTTTGCCAGGGGGGGGTGGTGAGTACATGTACGGTATAGCATATTCAGGGCTGTGCAATGACGGTGTGACGGTACGGTCCGTCAAAATACAGTCTGACAGTTGCTGTAAATGACGGTCTGATGGTTGACACCGTAAATGACGGTGTCATACTGTAATTTCGGAGTTTGGGGACTGTCATGACGGTGCATGACAGCTGGTTGACGGTACGATCCAAACATCGCAAAAAAAGCCAAAAAATGGCATTTTGACCCCATATGGCTCTTTCCTCCTATATTCCAAATGTTGCATGTGTGAAATTTGTAAATGATTGGTGTAGTAATATTGAAAGCAAAAGGAAAAAGAAAGGCAAAGGTCTAAACAAGTTTGTATCTTGACCAGGATTCGAATCCTGGTCTCAACTTTTCACAGCAAAAAATTTGCAGAGTACTTTGCAGCCTGCTGCAGGATTACTCACGTTCTTGGAGGCGAGTGCAACCAAATTTCAGTTGGAAATGTCTTGCCACAGCTTGCGCTGTAGGAACCATCTTTTTACACCTGGTCGTTAGTCAGAGCTTAGGTTTAGTTTTCTGATGATGGGAACGACAAACGCGCGTGAAAGAGGAAGTCGGCGGGTACCCCCATGCACGTCCGTGGCCAGACCCCAAGGCAAGCAGCAACCGCGCAGCTTAGGGCCTGGCAGCGTACAGGCGAGCGTACAGGCGAGTAATTTCGGTCCGTTGGAGGTTCCAGTTCGTGTGGTCTGATGAGTAGGGAGTTGGAGGTGCGCCGAGGGCGTTGCGAGCAAAGAGGGGTCTGCCCCTTTTGTACTGTCCTGAGGGCTATGTCCTAAGAGAGGCAGCTACAAGGCGGTTGGCCTCGCTGCCTGTTGTGAAGGAGGCACCTTGTGTAGGGATCGAAGTTTCCTTGAGGGCTGTGCTGTGTCCCAAGAGAGGAAGCTTGCTTGAGGGGCGTAGAGGTGCAGGTGGCTTCGCTGTTCTGGTCCGAGTCAGGAGGCGCCTTGCCTAGGGGTTGCAATTTCCTTGAGGGCTGTGCTGTGTCCCAAGAGAGGAAGTTGCTTTGGGCAGTGGGGTAAGCCACGTTGCGGCAGTCGTGGGGCAAGAGTCCCTGCTGGCTTTTTCGTTTGCTCTTAATTGGCCTTGAGGGTGACGTCCCAAGAGAGGTCTAGGGCTGTTAGCTTCCTAATTGTCAGGGTTTCCTTGAGGGTTGCGTCCCAAGAGGGGAGGCTCTGTGGACAGTTGTTCAGCTTAGTTGCAAAGGTCTTACTGGCCTGTTGCAGAGGACGTTGCGCAGCACTGTAGTTCCTCCTAGCTTTAGCTGTAATGCAGAGGTACACGTCTGCCTGCTGCAGGGTGATGTGCAGATGATGGAAGCGCTCCGTGCCTTGTGTGCCAGAGGCTGACCAGATGCGCGAGAGTTTTCTCCCTATGCTTTAGCCTTTGCCCCTGCTTATGCCTTCTTCCCAAGGTCCTGCAGCCGCAATTTTCACTCCTTTCCCCCCCTCGCCTCTTCATGCTGCTACTAACGATGCCGTGGCTCTCGTTTTGCTCTCACGGCACAGACTTCAGGCCGCGGCTGACCGCTCTACGACTGTAGTTGTCCTGGATGGTTGACCTTGTATATATTCCCCTCCTACATTCGGTGGAGCCGAGCCGGAATAGAACTGCAGAGTACTCTGCAGCCTGCTGCAGAAGTACTCACGTTCTTGGAGGCGAGTGCAACTGAATGTCAGTTGGAATTGTCTTGCCACAGCTTGCGCTGTAGGAACCATCTTTTACACCTGGTCTTTAGTCAGAGCTTAGGTTTAGTTTTCCCCTCTTCCTCTTGAATTTCTCTTCTTGCTGACCTTGTTGGCAGGTATGGGTGTCAACGGCCCAGCCTGCTAATTTTCTTGTTACTCTTGTATTAGGAGGGCTTCAGTTTTGGCCGGTTCAATGTTTCTCAAGCTTTGGATGGTCGACCTTGTGTAAATTCCCCTCCTACATTCGGTGAAGCTGAGCAGCAAAAAAACCAGGCCTGTGCACTTACGCCGTAATGTAGGATTTTGGACCGTAACTACGGTACCGACCGTAATTACCATGTACAGTACGGTCCAAATTACGGTCGGCTTAAATTACGGTGTCAGACCGTACAAGACGGTGCCCACCGTACAGTACAATTTTGACCATAGCTTGGCCGTTTGGCTTTTATTTCAGCCCAAAACCAGCCAAAACAGTTATTTTCTATTTAAACAATTGTTTATGAATACCGTACTGTACCGTGACCAATCCGAGGTTAAACAAAACCCAATTAATAAGCCCCAATGCAAGCAATGCGAGAGGGGCAACACATAGTTAATAAACACAATGCGAGCCTATGCGAGGACCTTCTGGCCCTATGAGCTGCACCTACATGCGTATGCACGTGCGTGTGCGTGCGTGCGCGTACGTGCGTGTTTATGTGTGTGTGTGCGTGTGTGCGTGCGTGTGTGTGTGTGTGTGTGTGTGTGTGTGTGTGTGTGTGTGTGTGTGTGCGTGCACGTACGTGTGAGCGTGCATTGTGTACGTGCGTGTGTGTGTACGGTGGTGTACATACATGCATGCATGCATTGTGTACTTGTGCGTGCGTGCGTATGTGTGTGTGTGTGGGCATACGTGTGTACGTGTGTGTGTATACATATTTATACATGTCCCATACATGTGTGTGTGTGTGCGCGAACGTACGTGTGCGTGCATGCGTACGTGTGCATGCGTGCGCTTACGTGCGTGTGTGTGCGTGCGTTGTGTACGTGCGTGTGTATACTGTTGCATACGTACGTGTGTGAGTGCGTTGTGTACTTGTGTGTGTGTGTGCGCGCATGCGTGTCTGCATGCACTTAGGGTGTGTGTGTGCATGTGTGTGTGCATGCGTGTGTGTGTGCATGTGTGTGTGCATGTGTGTGCGTGTGTGTGCATGTGTGTGTGTGTGTGTGCATGTGTGTGCATGTGTGTGTGTGCATGTGCGTGTGTGTGTGCATGTGTGTGTGCATGTGTGTGTGCGTGCGTGCACATGTGCGTGCGTGCACATGTGAAGGGAATGAAGGCGCCCTTCCTCTTGGTGTCCTTCCTTCCCAATAGAGGGCCAGCCTCCCAAGCTGTTTGTCTACCTTGGGGGCCTTGAGGGGCAGCTTGGGAGGCTTTCCCAGCCTGTCCCTGTTTATGCTAAAAATTAATTAATTGTAATGCGAGCTTTGCGAGGCCCTTGTAACTTAGTTATTAAATTGCTCCCAACACACTGTGAGGGGGTCAAAAAAGTTTGCGTAGCGCGGTGATATAAGTACAGTACGGTAATACACAAAAAAACAACCAGGAATTAAGCATTGCGTCCGACTTTTGAGTTTCCATGCAAGCCACTGCTGGGCCCTTCCCCTGAGCTGATGCAGCCCCAACCCAGACACATTCATTTTGGAAACAATGTCATTTTGACGTTCTGACGGTACGGACCGTCAACCGTACCGTAATTATGGTGCAAAATCGCTATGCCGGTGTCATTGCACAGCCCTAAGCACAGGGTTGTTCAGTTCGTTTTTTAGGGAGCAAGGGTTCGATAAAGTTCGTGAAAGTTCTAGAACCCTTGAACTGTTTGAGCAGTTCGATGTGCGATTTCAATAATGGAGGATTTTGCTGGTTTCCGTGTTCACTACTCGACAAAAACATGCTTCTGTTGTCTTGTATAAATATAAATATTACAATCAGTGCACAAAAAAACAGAACGTTTGACGGCCAACTAGGGCTCTTTTTCTGCATATTGGGCTGCAATTTTGGACCTAAAAGTTCGAAAAAAGGGCTTAAAGTTTGACAAACTTTTAATAGTTCGCAAACGGCATTTTTAGGGTTCGTTAAAATGCGTGAAAGTTTGCGAACCCGAACTTTTGACCGAACCCCAAACTGAACAACCCTGCCTAAGCATACTGTTCTTACACAGCAGCTTATCATTATATACCGTAGGGCTGCTAAAGTGTTGCTACTCCTCCTTATTGCAAGGTGCCTAGTTAGCATAATTTAATTGCGAACATTTGGGCATCGCAAGGCCAGCCAAATTAATTCACAATCAGCCATTTTTTGCAAGCTTTTGAGCATTTCTCCGTGCTCTTCTCTCTGTTGTATTCTTCATCCGTGAGAGGATTTGTGTTTCCTTGGGTCGTCTCATTTCATTTTCACCTCATTCAAGATGGATGGCACAAAGCTTTAAATGCATAGCAAAAAGATGCATTTTGGCAGGGATACAAACCCAAGACCTGCAGGCTGCAGCTAGAATTCGGCATTTTGAAGTCAAAAGTATTGCGAGGCCAAAATTTTCTTAATTTGCTTGCGTACTGAACATTGCAAGGTACCTAAATAATTGATTATAAAATTGCAATACTACCAATAGCCCTACGATAAAGGGTTGGCCAGAACCATATGGTGGTACATGTACGGTATTTTTGGTTTTTGGCAGGGATGTCACCAACAGGTCCTATACGGTGCACACATAAGGTTCTGGCCAACTTAATAACAGCGCACCTGTGCGGCCCTGTAAGGGTACTCGTGGAGCAAGGCTGTTACTCTCCGCAGAGCTCGAAGCGTCCCTGCAAGAGGAAAGTATACAAGCGGACGTCTTCACAGATGATGATGGCCAGCGAGCCTAAAGAAGAAGAGCACCAAGCTTGTGTGAGCACAAGCTAGAGCAGCCTTAGGCCTGCACATGATACCCTTGACGACATGGCCTCTACCACGCACTGACTGACTGCCATGGCATGCAAATGTATGAGAATGATCCAGACGCAGTGCGTCTTTGTGCGGTGTAGTAACCCCATGCAACGCGACCAAGGACGCAAGATAGTGAGTTGCAAAACGATACGATCCCATGCAACGCGACCAAGGCCACTAAAGGTACTGGCATCCCCCTGCCCTCTTTTCATGCCTTTGCCTCATGTGAGTGCGCGTTTTTGTCTTGTATATGTTTGCTTGTGTTTGTTATGTATGGTGTTATATGCATGTCGTGCTATGTATACGCGCATGCATGCGTGTGTGTGGATGTGTGTGTGTGTGCGTGTGCATATGCGTGTGCACGACATGTGTGCGCATGCGTACGTATGCTTAAGCCTTAAGCCTGTACTAGACCAGGAAGGACAGTGGCTCACCTCAACGCTGCGCCTGCTCCTGCATCTCCCTTTGTGCTCAGAAAACTCCCCAAAGCGCCTACGACTTCTTTCAACCGTCCCCCTCCTCCTTTGCCTTTGCTCAGCCCAGAGGACCCTCGCTTGTCAGGAGGCCTCCTTGTGCTTGTGCTGAAGCTCCTTTGCTTACTGCAAGGGGGCCTCACCCCAGGTAGATCCACCACTGGCAGTGGGAAGTTTGTAGTAGACGCAGAGCGCACGTCGAGGAAGAGTTGAGGGGCAGTGTTTGATCTATTGACCTCGCTGTGGCTCGAGAGACCAAGCAGTTGTTGCTGTTGCTGCTGCTGCTGCTGCTGCTGCTGCTGTCTGCCCAAATCCTTCAGGTTCTCCACCGAGTTTTGAGGAGAGTTGAGGGTACGGGTCAGGACGTGGCTCAGCATGTTGTCTGCAGAAGAGGCTGGAGATTTAGATTGACCTGTGAATGCACGTGTGTGTGTGTGTGTGTGCGCGCGCGTACATAGATGTGTGGATAGTGGTACTAGAGGACTATGTGGGCAACATATTGAAGCGTGCTGCGGACATCATGCTAGAGAATCTGGACGGCATTGCAGATGCACTGTGAGTGCACAACCTAGGAGAAGATCTGTACATCTTCAAGGACATAGTGCTGGTCCTAGGAAAGGAGTTTGCATGCCAGCCATGTCTGCACATCATAACGACCCGCAGGGCTGGCCAAAACCATACATATACTGTGTGTATACGGTGTTTTTAGCAGGGATGCTACCATACAAACGGTCAAGCACGGTGACCGGTGGATGTATACAATCAATTAACCACGCACGCGCAGGTGTGCATGCACGTGTGTGTGTGTGAGTGTGTGTGTGTGTGTGAGTATGTTTTTATGTCTCACCTGCTGGCTTGGGCTTCTGTTGCCCACTACCACCTGCTGCGTTTATGGCTGCCGTGAACGCAGCAGCCTCAGCGCTGAGGTGATGCAGGTCCTTGCCGCCGCCCTCTTCTCCTCCAGATCCTGCCCCACTGCTCTTATCTCGCCCAGCATGGGGGGGCAAGGCGTGCATCTGCTGCGGATACTCAGCCTGCGCATGAGTCAAAATATATGCAAGCTCAGAGCCCGTGTGAGTTGCTTGCTCGCTGCCGAAATCCCTGCCATTTGCGTATTGCAGCGGCACTCGGGCTCATGCAAAACTCTCTCTTGTGTGACTGACGCACACAGCGTGTCCATTGGCACCTTTCACTGCCACTGACAAGAGTCATGAATAGGGTTGGCCAGAACCGTATATATACACCGTATATGACCGTAAATTTAGTGATTTCCCTGCCAAAAATACCGTAAATACACCGTATATATAGGTTTCTGGCCAACCCTAGTCATGAAGCACCCACCCACCCACCCTCACCTCACCCACCTACTGACCCTTACCTGAATCGCCCCCCCCTCCGATACGAGGGACCCTGCGTGGGCTGAGCCAATGTTGCTGCGCTGCCACTGCAGGCGCTGGCTAGCTGCATCAGAGGGGGAGGACACCACTGCCAGTGCAGCAGTGCCAGCGGGCGTTGACAGCCTGTCTTGAATGGTGGCATCTTGAGGGCATTCCAGGGGAGTGCCCAGCAACTGAGCTGAGCTGTTTTTGGAGGCAGAGGGGGACGGAAGGGGCGTCGGCCTTGGATGAGGGGGAGGGGGATCCTGTACAGCAGGGTTACTTGCTGGCCTTGGCGCAGGGGGGAGGGGTAGGGGTTGGGACGAAGGAGCTGGAGCTACAGAAGTACTTGGGATGCTGGCTTGCATGTAGCTCAGGTCTGCATGCCACGAGCGCTTGCGTGCGGTGGAGGAGCGGGGATGGGGGCCAGAGGGGTTGTTGGAGCGTGAGGATCCATCACTTGCGTTGGCGGCAGAGTCGGACACTTTCCTGCATGTGACAGACAGCGGGTAAGACCGTCTAGCTATAATTACTAATAATATCTGTTCATTGTCATCATTACTACAATTACTGTGCGTATTATGTTCCAGTGTGTGGGAGGGGAAGCCACTTTTAGCAAGCTAAGCTCTCACAGTCTGCCCCCTGACGATGCGGGTTGCGCAGCCCTTAGGAAAGGAAGGCCTCGCATTTATAAGATGTCTCACAGCAGGTGCGTGCCCTGCTAGCAAGCTCTCGTATTTTCTTCCCCCTGACAAGGAGATGTCAGCCTCTCTCTACGAGCACGCCCTCTCAAAATTTGCCAACCAACAGCAGCATGTACACTCATCGCGTGTCAGCAACAATCCTCTTTCAAATACATGCCTGCATCGTCTGGTAAGAGCAGCCACTGCTTTCTAAAAAAATGATGCATCTCAACTAGAGGCTCCTTTGCAGCAGCTGAGCTTTCTACCAACAGGCTTGCTCTGGCGCAGGTTACCGTGTAAGCTTTGAGCCTGTTTCCCACAAGCTTTGCACTAGGTATTTGCTTTGACCTCTTTGCAGAGATGCTTGCAAGCATGCTTCAGACCATCCACCTTGAAGTGATGGCCCTCGTTTTTGCAGAGGAGGCCCCAGCACGGAAGCCCTCATTAAAGCCGGCGCTGTGGGCTTTGATGCCCTCTGCAAATTGACACAACCGTGAGGCAGGAGTTGGAAGGGTCCAGCGGAAGGGAATGGTCTTAACGTTGATCTATTGCATGGGTGACCCTGAGGAGTTCACCATCTACATGATCTTATTTGCCATCATGCAGACCTTGCTAAAACGCCAACCCCTTGGAGTGAGCTGCCGTGCTCCAAAATGGACAGAGGTCTAGTAGCCTAGGTCCCACCAGCCAATAAAATCGACACAACCATTCATCAAATCCGGTTCTTGAGTGTCTTTTTGCATTTAGAAAGTCAGGCCTAGGCTTGGAGCAGCTCAGTCAGGAGGGGAAAATACGTCGACAATGCTATAGGCTTCAAGAAATTATATGCAGCATCAAACAAAAATGATAACACAAATGATGATATCACGCAAGTGCTAGAAACTTGATGCGTCAATATTTGATATGGTGAGACGAAAAGTTAGATAGACTACACACATGGATTGGGCCGACCCTGCACATTCATTACTAAAGCACACCTGCTGTGGGGGCCCACGCTTGTTGCTGAATGGCTTGAAAGTTGCCGAGGGCTGTAGCCCACTCACCCTCCTGTAATTGCAAACACGCACATGTAAACAACAGCCTCAGCTAAAATCAATGTGTGCACGCAAATGGCCAAGCAAAGCTTACACGTGTTAAGCTACTTCAGCATTGTACTGCAAGCATGCGCACGCATAACCATACACATAAACACGCACACACAGCACACACACACATACACACACTTGAGTCAAGCACACGCACATTTTGCCATCAAATAAAAAAGAATTGGGGAATATAAGTCTCAGCTTGTTTTCAAACACACACACTACTTGACGCAAATCCCAACCAATAATGAGAAGGGCACAAGAGTCTCACATATTTGAAATGGGCATGCGAGCGAACGCATGTCTGTTGTGTCTTATAGCTCACACTTCATCCATGTGTTGCCTCTTGGTTGCTGCTGGCAATTTAAAAAGTCGGTTAAAAAGTCAATTTGTCCGTCCCCCAGCACCATGCACCCTCACCTTGACAAGGAATGTCGACAGAAGGCCCTTGCCCTTTATGGTGCGTTCCCCCAACGGTTCAAACTGGAACTCCAGACCGGTTTGACTGCTGCCTTCGCTCTTGACGCTGCTGCCAAACGTCTGCGCTGCGTGCTGCTTCCCCTCCTGCACCAATGTGTACATTGATGTTGAGCACGCACACACATTGTAAAGAAAAAGGCACGCTCCTGAAAAACAGTAGCTAGCACAAGGCGCTGCCGTGCGGTTGGAACAATCAGGGTTTGACGGAATGATATGTCAGCGCTGACAGGCTGTGTGCGCATTGACACAAGGACAACGTAATGGCAGGACACTAGCTCATCCTATGGGTGGCGAGGGAGGCACACATGCAGGAGTCGCTTTTCTCTGCAAATCATGCCAGAGAGGCCTGCAATTCATGATGAAAAGAGAGAGAGAGAGAGAGAGAGAGAGACAGAGAGAGAGATTGATATATAGAGGGAATGCTTTGGAGACACAATATCTTATATAGGAGGAACTCAGACGTGTACTGAGTGCAGCAGAGCAAGATTTCTTTTCTTAATCTGCGGTGTGCATAACAAACCACAACAGCTGCACAGATAAGCAGGCAAAAGCCACACCGCTCAGCCTGTTACGATGCTCAAAGAATGCTCATGATGGGGGCTGTGTACTTAAAGAGGGGCACCAGCTGACAGCGAGCCCATTCTATTTCCTTGGCTTTCAAGACAAGGTAGATGATGGTGATGTTAGACATCGTTATCTTTGTTTTGAGGATTAGGCTACCAAGTATATGGCCAAGCGCAAGCAGCCCACCGGAGCCAAGCTAGGACATGGTAAACCCTCATAGGTTGTGTAAGCTGCTATTCAATAGAAACAGGCCCGTTCAGAAGCACGCAATGGCTTTTGCCTTGCTCTGCTTTCTGATTCTGTAACATCCTTTTTGGACAACAGGATGTCGATAATCCTGGAAGATGTGAAAATATCAGAAAGGATGCCGACCATTCTGGTGCCTCCCTCTGTTACCCTGTGGCGGAATTACCCTGAGTTACCTGGTTAGGGGCGCCCATCTGAGCCAGGGCTGCTGCGTAGGTGTCACTACTGACTTGGATGCTCCCAGGAAAACCTGCGCGTAAGCAGCATAGACATTTGAAAATGATTGAACATCTGAGCTCAGGCTGCTGCGTGGGTGTTGCTGGTGACTTGGATGCTCTTAGAAATGCCTGCACGTAAGCAGCATAGACATTTGAAAACATCTGAGCCAGGGCTGCTGCGTAGGTGTCACTACTGACTTGGATGCTCCCAGGAAAACCTGCGCGTAAGCAGCATAGACATTTGAAAATGATTGAACATCTGAGCTCAGGCTGCTACGTGGGTGTTGCTGGTGACTTGGATGCTCCCAGGAATGCCTGCACGTAAGCAGCACAGACATTTTGAAAACGATCGAACATCTGAGCCCAGGCTGCTGCGTAGGTGTCACTACTGACTTGGATGCTCCCAGGAAAACCTGCGCGTAAGCAGCATAGACGTTTGAAAAAACGATTGAACATCTGAGCTCAGGCTGCTGCGTGGGTGTTGCTGGTAACTTGGATGCTCTTAGAAAGGCCTGCACGTAAGCAGCACAGACATTTTGAAAACGATCGAACATCTGAGCCCAGGCTGCTGCGTAGGTGTCACTACTGAATTGGATGCTCCCAGGAAAACCTGCACGTAAGCAGCACAGACATTTGAGAGTGATTGAACATCTGACTGAGCTCAGGCTGCTACGTGGGTGTTGCTGGTGACTTGGATGCTCCCAGGAATGCCTGTGCAAGATAATGGAGATAACCAGCATGACAACAAGGACCAACGAGTGAGAGGCAAGGCACGGCCCATGAGCACAGACGATTTTGGTGGTAGGAGTGTTATACGCTCAGGGATGGCCAGGAACGTGCATTCAGAGTACACAGTGCCAAACGTATGTCATGCACGGTGTCAAATGTACACACAGTGCCAAACGTAATCATGCACGGTGCCAAATGTACACACAGTGCCAAACGTACGTCATGCACGGTGTCAAATGTAAACACAGTGCCAAACGTTTTTCATGCACGGTGCCAAATGTACACACAGTGTCAAACGTATGTCATGCAAATGTACACACAGTGCCAAATGTACGTCATACACGGTGTCAAATGTACACACAGTGTCAAACGTACGTCATGCAGATGTGCATACAGTGTCAAATGTACGTCATACACGGTGTCAAATGTACACACAGTGTCAAACGTACGTCATGCAAATGTGCATACAGTGTCAAATGTACGTCATACACGGTGTCAAATGTACACACAGTGTCAAACGTACGTCATGCAAATGTGCACACAGTGTCAAATGTACGTCATACACGGTGTCAAATGTACACACAGTGTCAAACGTATGTCGTGCACGGTGTCAAACGTGCATACAGTGCCAAACGCTCCGCAATCTTTCAAGTTGTTCACCACTGGCATTTTGAAAAGGCATTTGATCAAAACATCAGCTGCAACGCAGGAAGCACATCACATGCACAGGCAGATTGTAAGGGAATGCGTGGAGGTGCATTTATTTCTATCTTAAAAGGCAGCAGTGGTTAATTGACTTAGTGCAATTCAACTTGAGAAGAAAGCCCCCCCCCCCACCCCAGCACACAAAATGTACAGCCTGCTGAATGAAGTCACGTGTTTTCTTAATTAACACCATCTTTCCTGTACAACTTGCTTGCTGAGAGTACGAGTGTGTTGAAAAGCAGGCAGGCATCCCATCAGCCCACGCACCTGAAGATTCCATGCGGCTCGCGCAATTCACACTGCAGCCAAAAAAACGTACAGAACACATTTGTCAGTAAGGAAGGAAGTTTAGAAGCTGCTTAGCTAGCACGCACCCTGCTTACCCCCGGGGACTAGTTTATGCACATTGCCCCTGCTCCAGGAGTTAGCAAAGGCGCTCTGGGTATGCTCTAATTGTCTGTACCGGTGTACAGTTACGTCTTTGTGTTTAGAACAGTGCAAAAAGGGCTCAATTTGGTGCAACCTGCACCAAAAGCGTCATAATTCTAACCATGGAGATGTCTCATAGAACATTTCATGCGATGCCGGTCCCTGTGCTAAAGCCCCCTCTTACAACACCAATACGGGTTAATCAAATTTGAAGCCCCCTTCACTTCATCTGATTGAGTGAAACATTCACATCTATAAAGCTCCTACAAAATTGGCATTTCGTGGCTATTTTGCACCTGATTGGTAGGAAAAGCTTACTTCTGAGTGAGATGCACTTCCACAAGGGACAAAGGGAAATTGGCATAAAAAATTATATATATATATATATCGCTCCACACCTGCGCGAATTTCAGCCTTGTTTTTGCTCTCAGGGCTGCAGACTGTGATAAAAGTTCACCGTGAAATGTGAATGGGGCCAACATGTTATCTAATTGGAGTTTTGGTATAACTGTTTGACCCCTTCTAGAGGTGGTGTCCAAAGGGGGGGTGTCTTTGAGCAAACATGTAAAAATGCTCCTTTTGAAACTAAATTGCCGTCTTGTGATTTGCAACAAGAAATGGGCAGGAAAAAATTGGTGTCAAACAGACTGGGTGGTGTTGTGTAGAAAAGACCTCGTTTTTGGCATGTATCACCCCAATCTACACTACCACGCCCGTACTTGGGGTCGAAAGGTAGTCAACATCACGTGTATTCCAGTAGATGATTTTATAATTGTGGATGTTAGATGCTGGTTTGGAGCCAGGCTTTGACCAATTTGGGGCCAATCTTGTAGGTATATGATGCACTTCTGCACAAAGTGTATGCTTCCCTTTCTCAACCATCTTTACTGATTCCGTGCGATTAAGGGGTGAGGGGCAGTAGATTAGTTAAGTTCCTGTGCCCCTTTTGGTGCCTTTTTCCTGGCTCCTTTCTGCCGTGTCGGCGCCTGTTTTGCGGGCAGGCAGGAGTGTCAAAGCCCAGCTCCCTACCTGGTTTTCCCTTTTTAGGCTTTTGGTCCTTTATCCTCTCTCTTTCTCTCAGCCGTTTTCTCAGGTCGTCTCGGTCTTCTTGCTTTTATGGTCGTTTGCCCCTTTCCCACTCAGCAATCTCTCCTGCCTACACTTAATGAGCCGCAACTCGTGAGTTATCGATGCAACCGTGCAAACAACCTTGCAAACAACCTTGCAAGCTCTAAAACACAGGTCTGCAGTTAACAGTCTGGAACAGTGCGGACTGGGGAGCTGGCTGACTACTCTAAAAAATGACTCCCATTTTTGGGGGTTGCCCTCCCTGGACCTGCACGCATCAAACTCCCAAGCTAACAAAGTCACACTTCCCACCACCTAGTACGCACGCATAGCCCGCACCAAGGACGCACCTGTCACCCCACACCGTAAATTTCAGCCGCTTTGTGCCCAGTACTCCACTGTGGGCGGGCCCTGTGTTCAGGCCGATGCGCACCCTCAGCTTCTCTCCTTGAGCGAGGGGAGCATTGGTGAGGGCGATCATGTCACGTGCGGTCCGCAGGACACGCAGGGCGTGATCCGTCTCTCCATCGTGCCCGCACAGCACCATGTAGCTGCAGAAATGCATGAAGAAAAGGAGTAGCGTTGTTGATGAGATCTCGCTACACCTGCAGTGAAACATCCTGTGGCTGGGAACGGCATGGTATGGTGTACCTCCTTGTGGTGCTGGCACATTGTTTTACATGTATGTAGCGAGTTGGTCAGAACCGGTGAGGTTTGGTCAGAACCGTACATCACAGTTTAGTCAGAGCTGCCAAGGTCGGTCAGGACTGAGCACTTGAGGTAAGACCAAACCGTTAAAATACATGCCATATACAGCTACACACTATTCCATGCCAACTGCTCCTTTCATGCGTGTCTGGAATGCAAAGCTTGGGGTTTAGGTATGAATGTGACGTGTGTATGACCCTGCCATTCAATGGTTGCTCACTAGAGCTTGCCAAACAACGTACACATAAATGTGAACGTGGTCGCATATAGAAGCGCGAGCTTCTGGTCAGCCCCACGTATGAAGGGTTGAACAAATTTACATGAATGCCGCGTGTGGCCACAAACTTGGAAACATCCCTGCCAAGAGCTCTGTATGTACACAGTATAGACATGTAGGCACTAAAAAATTGGTTCTGGCCATGCCTTCACATATAGAGCTGGTAGTTAGAATGGCCCTGGCCGCCCGTCCCTACACAACAACAGCTTGCACGCGCCAAATAGCAAAAACAGGATGGACAGCAGGGTCCTTTAGCTAGCACGCACCCATCTCCTATGGTGTCCACGTTGTACACTCCGTAACGGTCACAGATGATGTCAAACGAGGCAAACAGGTCGTTCAGCATCTGCAGGTGGGCAGGCAGCGTTGTGCGATGCGGCTTTACAGGCACGTAGCACTTAAGGGTGGGCAGGCAGCGTTGTGCGGCTTTAGAGTAGCACTGAAGAGAAACTGAAGAGACCCTTAACACTCCAGACCTAACTTAGGCACTTAACACATAAGAGAGGGGCGGTGCAGACAACGGACTAAAGGGGCATCGTTAGTGTCTGTGCAGGTGGGCAAGCAGCGTTGCGTGAATCAACACCTAAGAGAGCGGCGGTGCAGACAACGGACTAAAGGGGCATCGTTAGTGTCTGTGCAGGTGGGTAGTGGGTAGGCAGCGTTCCTTGGCTTGCAGATCGAAACAACAAACAAGGATTTTTGGTTGAGGCAGGCCGTCTGTTCTGATTTTTCACATGGCAGAGGCAACAGGCGCAGTTGACGTTCAAATGAGATTGCTCTGCGTCTTGCAGAGGTCACAGGAAAGCCATACTGACCCTGCACCCACACCCTGCACCGCCACTGCCACCGCCACCGCCACCCACACCGCCACCCACACTTGTCAGTCACAGGTTGCAACTTATAGCCAACTTCCTGCTGCCATGAAGTCAATGCATGATGCGATGAATTCAGATGGCCTGATATGTGAGCAAACAGCTCCCACAAGGATCAACAGCTGCTAGTGGTAGGATAGCACAGCAGGTTTTGTACGGAAAGCTGTGGCTGTGTGGCATCTGAGCCAGTCAGCTGAGATGCCTGCCATAAAAAAGCAATACTGACCCTGCATCCCCATCGCCATTGCCACCGCCACCGCCACCGCCACCGCCGCCCACACGCCCACGCCCATGCTAACACCCACACCCACACCCACGACTCCATCCCCACCCCCACCTCCACACGTACCCATGAGACTTGCCCAAACCTAGATACAATTACAAAGCACACATATTCATAAGCACGCACGCAAAAACACACACATATACCACCCACACCCACCCGAGCAACTCTGCTGGAGGGCCAGTGGGCAGAGGCATCAGTAAAACCGACGATGTCGCAGAACATGATAGTGACCTGTGAATGAAATGCAGAGGGTGCATGAAACGCTCAAGTGGCCTGAAATGTAAATTACATTAGATTTATTTACATGTTTTTGAAACGGATGCTTTTTTTCAGGTGAGGGCACCAAGCTGCATGTGTTGACATCAACTGCGCATTTCCCCATCTTTCTGTTGCCCTCTTTGATTTTATTGTCTTCTTGACCCACACCAGTCGTCTACCGCTATACTTGTACATCATCCTTTTGCTGGCGGGTCGATGGTAACCCTAGGTGTGGCTTGAAGCACCCAGAAACTTGGACGAGCGAGAGTGGGTGTGACGACAGCAGAGGGCACGAAGCAAGAGAACTTTCCTGTTCCAGACCAACTTGTAGTTTGACACAATCAGCTGGAGGCCCACAGAGAGATTGTTACAGCAAAATAAGACTGCTGCAGATGCATCGCCTGCTGGATTACGGGGAACAGAAACACCACAGCACGTGCACCAGTGCATGAGTACTTGTAGGGTTGGCCAGGGCAATATATGGGATTATTATACACATATACGTACATGCACGGCATATAAACCAGATTAATGTACATACCATGTGCAGCATAAAAAATTATCTGTAGAAATGCCGAAAGCTTGCAGTATAAAACTGGATAAGTAATATACGGCCGTATACATACGGTACGTATATATACTTATATGGTTCTAGCCAACCCTAAATATGTGGTACGCACATGGTTCTGGCCAACCATGAGTATGCGGAACCCGCGGGCCAGGGCTGCATATGTTCGGTGCTCACTCGTCATTCTAAGCACAGAACTCATGCACACACAGTCACGCATGGTGCGCGGTTCTGGCACTCTTAGTCATGTGTGTATAAAAGAAGACGCAATGCACAGGCACGTGCAACGTTGTTAGGGCTGGCCAGGACTGAGATTCAAACTGGTACATCTGCAGATTTGCCATGCCAAAAAATTTGCATTGCACATGCTCCACATGCGTTCTGTTCTGGCCAGCCCTAAGTATCCTGGAGAGTCAAAAGGTTTTGAGGAGTCAGGTTGTGGAGTTGCAGACAGCGCGACGGTCGAGTCCTCGCGCACCTGCTCGTGGTGCTCAGCGATGTACGTCTGGCCTGCTTTCAACCTTTTGATGACGTGACCTGGCAGCATGGAGCGCAACAGCTGCATGGAGGACGTGTGTGCGCATGTGTGTGTGGGAGTGTGCATGAGATTGTGCGAGTGGGTGTGTATGTTTGCAAGTGTGACATGCTTGTGCATGTAATTACACTCTGTGTATGGGCGTGTGTGTGTATGTGTGTGTGTGTGCGAGTGTGTGAGTGTGTGTGTATGCGTGTTAGACAAGCTTGCGCATGTGATTACACTGTGTGTAAGGGCATGTGTGTGTATGTATGTGTGCGTGTGTAAGCTTGGCAGCAACCTCAGCCCAATCAGAGAAACTTGCCTGGCCCGCATGGGTGAGCACATTTAATTGTACACTTGTATTATATTATATTGTATACTTATATTATACATTGTACACCTTTTCTGTTCAAGTTCTACTGGCTCTTTGCTTTTGCTTGTAATAGACCTCAAGCCTAAGAATCCATGTCTTCCAACCTTTTTCTAAAATACGTGTTGATGACGGACCTCTAAGACATTTATGCGGACAATACTCGTACGCTGGTTTCAGTTTGAACACGAATCATGACAATCGTGTCTTGCCTGCATGGAGGACGAAATGTTGAATCATCCATGGAACATTCCGTCCTCATCTGCAAGTGGAAGCATTTGTGACTCACCTGCATGGAGGACGAAGCCTCAGCCTTGATGCGAACAGCTCTTCGTAGGGCCACCTATTAAGTTAGAGTGGGTTAAATGCGTGTGTGTGTGTGTTTATGTGTGTATGTGTGTGTACGTGTGTGTCTTTAAGGCACGTGTTGCAGTGACATTTAATACATGGAACCTGCCGGCAGTACGAGCTCAACGCTCGCGTACATCTGACCCTAGTTTGTATGCACACTCTACAGTGTGGAGCAGCAATTCTCAAGCCAGCACACAACAAGCACCAACTGAGTAGGAGTGCATGCGATGCATGCGTCTCTATGCCTGTGCCAGCAGCTTTGCAAAGCTGCCGGCACACAATGCCACACAGGACGAACCTGCATGTTGATGCGTGCCTCTAGCTCTGTGGGAAGCACGGGGAGCACAACGTAATCGTTTGCACCTTGCCTCAAGGCAGACACGCCTTCCTGCGCGCGTGCATGTGTGTGCGTGCGCATGTGTGCATGCGTGTGTGCATGTGTGGGTGTGCGTGTGTGCATGCGTGCGTGTGTGTGTGTGTGTTTGTGCATGCGTGTGTGTTTGTGTGTAATTGCAAATGATACGTTTGTCAATGGATAATGGGGTGCCACAAGAAGCATTACGTAAGGAATTAGGAGCATATACTTGCGTGCACAAATGTGAAAGACCTCACAAATTTTGCATTTGCATTTGCATTTGCATTGCGTGCACAAATGTGAAGACTTCACACAATTCGCGTGCACAAATATGAAGACCTCACACGTGTTGAACTGGTTCCAGAAGCAAAAGGCGAGCAAGAAGGTGCTCTGGCTGTCACCCTCCATTTCTGAACTCGTCTAATAATCAAGGTCCATTCATCATCTAGCCAAGGAACAAGGCGTAATCGTGCAAGCGCTCTGTTCAGCAACACACAAATCGATCAGCCTACTATCCTGCATGGCTTGTGTTGTTGTGTTCCACTGTTAAACCTAACACAAAGGGTTTCACTGTAAACACAAGTACACAACTGCCACAAGGGCAACGCCGAGTCTTCTCTCTCAAACCTTTCCTATTTTGTCGTGACTGGACAACTTGCAATGAAGAGGAGTCGGGGAACGAGCGTGCACCCACGCTTGTGTTCTGCCACGGCCAATGTTGGATGCGTTTGTGACAATCTGCACTTTTTGTGTGTGCGCAAGCCTACCCTAAAAGAAAATAAAGGCACGGACTTTGAGTTGATTGTGACATTCATAGGGTTGGCCAGAATCGTATATTTGGTGATTTCCCTGCCAAAAATACCGTATATACACCGTATATAAATGTTTTTGGCCAACCCTAGACGTTCAGCAACCAACCTGTGCGGCGGAGGCAATGGCGGGCAGGTTAACGCCATGCTGGTCCGTGGAGAAATTGTCGACCACAACGGTGTCAGACAGAAGCACCGAAGAGGCAGCCGCATGGGAGTGGGGTGCTGAGGATGAGGTGGGCCTGCCTTCTGGCTGCTGCTGCTGCTGCTGTTCTTGCTCTCCTGACTTCTGCTGCTGTTTCTGTTGCTGCAGGTTTTGCTGCTGCTGCTGCTGCTCTTGCTGCTGCTGCTGCTGCTGCTGCTGTTCTTGCTGCTGCTTTTGCTGCTGCTGTTCTTGCTGCTGCTTTTGCTGCTGCTGCTCTTGCTGCTGCTGCTGCTGCTGCTGCTGTTCTTGCTGCTGCTTTTGCTGCTGCTGCTGCTCTTGCTGCTGCTGCTGTTCTTGCTGCTGCTCTTGCTGCTGCTGCTGCTTCTGTTCTTGCTGCTGCAGAGCTTCCACCCTGCTGCTGCTGTCAGCCTCTGCAGTGCCTTGCTCGCCTGTGCATACAACACCAGACATGAAAGCACGTATACAAACAGGACTAACATGACGCAACCACTAGTGCTTGTGTATGTGTGAGTGTGTGCGTGTGTTTGTGAATATGTTGGCAAGTATGAAGTAGCACATACGGACGTGTGCACACGCTCTGCCTGCAACACCAGCAGGTTCTTCCCATACGCTGCCATGCAGGAAGGCACTGATGGTGCTTGCTATGCCACTCCAAATACCACTGCTGCAACTCACATTAAGCATTCGACACCCATGCATAATCAGCACGCATTCACTTACGAACAAGCACGAATATACGTGCGCGCGCACTTATGAACACGCACAAACATGTGTGAACGCAAAAAAAAGGCATGCCCTCACAAACGTACCCCCAGGCACCCCTTCCTCAGACAGTACCACACAGGAAAGTGGTGGTGGCGGCGGCGGCGGCGTCAGGAGCATGTTACGGGGGACGTCTGCCGTACGGGGTGCACCAACGGTAAGAGAGAGCGGCATGTCAGCCTGCACGTGCACGTGTGTGAGTGTGTTCCATATTAAAGACATCATGCACACGTAAGTCGGCGGCGTGCCAACCTGCGCACGTGAATACTGCCTACGCACACTTGCAGTCTTGTCAGTACAAGCACGAGGCAAGGAAAGGTTGAGCGACACATTTGTTGTGCGAAGGCTGGGGGAAATGCGCTTAGGTGATTGCGGCAAGACTGAATTGTGTGTGTTTGTGTGTGTGTGTGTGTGTGCGCGCGCGTGCACCTTACGGTGTCACAACTGAACATCATAATCACAACCTCTGTGAGCTGACATGCTTTCAAGGAACAGCTGCTCCATTGACACCCACATGTCAGCATCTAGGCAGCTGGATTGCAGAGCAAACTAACTCCTTCTTTCAAGAATACTTAAACCGTCTTATTTCATTCTGCCGCTTCGCTTAAGACTCAAACCGTTGCTGTTGTCACTAGGATTGACCAGAACCATACATATACGTAGGGTTGACCAGAACCGTATATCTGCACCGTATATGACCGTATGTATGGTGATTTCCCTGCTAGAAATACCGTGTGTACACCGTATATACCTATAAATGTATGGTTCTGGCCAACCCTACATATGCCGTGTATATACGGTAATTTTGGCAGGGAAATCACCAAACATACGGTCATATACAGTGCACATATATGGTTCTGGCCAACCCTAGTTATCACACATGCCATTGTGGCCAATTGCTTCAGTGCCAGACAACACACACCAAGTAGGCATTTGACCATCATGATGGCAAGTGCACCTGCAAGCTGCTGAATCAATTGCATGCCGTTCCAATGAGCAACAGAGTGCTTGTGGGGTGGACTGTGGACATTATTGTGTGGATTTTGACCAGACAGTGGCGGTTGCTGCATGGAGCAGGTGCGTGATGAAAGCCATCCCAGGTCAAAGAAGATCGCAGGTTGCCTGCTGGACGTGTTAATTTTTGTAGTATGAGCATCAGGGCGGTGCAATGACCGTCAGAGCCATTCGGTACCGTAGTCACCATTTTGCATTGTAATTAAGGTACGGTTGACGCTCCGTACCGTCATTGCACGGCCTTGATAAGCATCTCTCTCACACACACACACACACACACACACAAACACGCACACACACAAACACGTTTGTATAGTACGTGTGCTTACTGGAGGAGTGCAACGCGTAGCAGATATGAGCACCAGTGGCCAACACAGTCTCTCCTTAGGACGCCTAATAATCAGGGTTGGCCAAAGCCATGTATGTGCGTACGGCATGTATATTTTTTTTTACGGGGGTCTCTTCTACTATAATAACTAGACCGTCATGAACGGCGTGTATATGTACGGTCCTGGCTGACCCTATTAATAATGGATGGTGTACTTAGGGCACCCAGTGATAACTGATGTACGGTCTTGGCCAATTATACCGGTGATGGAACCGATGATAACAGTAACATACACACACTCTTGCACACGCATACAACCAATGCACGCACCACCTCACACGCACCTGCGCTCCAGCAAGAGGAGCTGGCCGTTTTCCGGAAGCTGCTGCTGCTACGGCTTTTGCTACGGTTGCTGCATGCACTGTGACTTTATTTGCACCGACATCAGCATCAGACACCTGTGTGTGCGTGCAGACAAGAATGTGCGTGTGTGTACATGTGTGAGCTTAAGTGCATGCGTATTCATGCGTGCGTTGCTTTTGCTTCAGGCTCAGACAGGACGCGTTCGACATTCGTGTGGGCATTGGCGCAATCAGAACAGCACCTGCAGTGATAGCACTTGCTGTTTGAGCAGAATATAATAAAGAGTAGCCAAGCCCATAATTAACGATGGCCATAACCGTACACACACTATGTATGTGACTACGCATACAGATCTTCCTGCCCATATATATAGTTATAAATATATATGTATGGTTCTGGCCAGCCCTTTACATGATATACAGGGTGAGGGGTGATGCCTGAGGCACGACACAGCAGCAACAAAAGCGCATGAGCAGTCGCATACGTGACAACAGGCACCTGCATGCAACCTATGCAGAAACTCGATGAACTCATTTAGGTACGGATGCTTTTTGGGAAGCAATTCTGCCCCTTCATAGGCAGGTCGGCGGTCCAGCAAAGGATGTTCGAAGCTTTGTGCGGGCTGGAATTGTGAGAGCAACAGAGCCTGCCTCATATCTCACCTCACTCGCAGGCTTCTTTGTTGGAGAGGCTGCATCAACGACTGCTGTCACTGTGGTGGTGGACTGCTGTACTCGCTGGGGGGTGGCCAGCAAGATGACTGCAGAGAGGAAGACAGGTGTGCGGAGATGGAGACATGCGCTCAGATGGGCAGAGATGTAAGACAATGGCCAGCAGGATGACTGCAAAGAGGAGGCCAAAATGTGTTCACTCTTGGCAAACTCAGCCTCAGAGATTTGCGCTCACTCAGGGGTTGCTCACTTTGAAAGGGCAGCGGCGGCCATAAGCGGCCAAAGGCATAGCCATTGCCTTTGCTGCATTAATGTTTGCACGCAAATCCATGTTGAGGTGAACTTAATTATGAACAGGTGTACGCAAATGTTAAAGTTTGCATTTATGCATATTGGGTGTATGGATAATGATCACATCATGAACAATCGGCCAAGACAGTTATGTGTGATCTGTACTCATGCAACCCTTAAGTTCCAAGTGCGTACAAGCGCAGGCTACACAATGCAGATCACACTTGTACATTACGTACGTGCACGCACACCATCATTTTCATATGCTGTAAGCGATCACCGCGCGTGGTGGCATTGATAAAGGACCGACCAGCGGTCGTGCTTGACCCAGTATTCCTCGTGCATCCCTCGTGCAGCTAATTACACATGCCACAATCAGCATTGCTGACATACACACGCAAAAACACACAGACGCATACATTCACATACCTGGCAGCACTGAGGAACCGTGCAGCTGCTTATAAATGCCACAATCAGCATTGCTGTGACATTCTCACAAAACACATACACGCACGGATGCACCAGTCACAAACCAGGCAGCACACCAGTACATACCAGTCACATACCAGGCAGCACACCAGTCACATACCAGTCACATACCAGTCACATACCAGGCAGCACACCAGTACATACCAGGCAGCACAGAGGGATCGTGCAGCTGCCGCACTAGACTCAGCATCTCGCGTGTGTTTATCGCGGCTTCAGGAGCATCATCTCCAGCCTCCTCCACCTCGACAGAACGCCTGCACGGCATGCAGTATCGTGTTGCTCATCATCATTTAAACTGTCGATACAGGCTAGTGATCTGCTTCCTGCACGGCATGCAGTATCGTGTTGCTCATCATCGTTTAAATTGTCGATACAGGCTAGTAATCCACTTCCCTGCACAACATGCAGTATCGTGTTGCTCATCACCGTTTATACAGGCTAGTGATCTGCTTCACATCAGCACCGCCCCACGCGGAATAAGCCCTGCCTCTGTTTTCCCTTCATTTCCAAGACACCCCTCATTCATTTCCAAGACTGTGCAAAGTCAGTTTTGGCCTAGCCACACACAAACGCCATCACCAGTGGCTTGTACCACGAACACGCCTTGCGTGTCACAAACACCCTGGCTGCGGCTACCCCCTGTCAGAGACACACAGGCTGCCGGAGGTCTTCTCCTCTTCTTGCGACCCACCCCCTAGGCCTTAACCCTCCCCAAGCTATAGCTCAACTGTGCACTCCTGGAACAGGTGCTGCTGAAATGTGCACCTTGCAATGTTTGCACCCCTGTACCGTTCGATCGCACACTCCTGTACCGCTGAACTGTCCAACCCTGCTCAGCTGTTTGAATGTGCATCCCTGAACCATTCGATCGTGCACTCCGCATGAACTGCTGAAATGTGGACCCTGCGCTGTTCAGCTGCGCGCCCCCCTGCACTGTTCAATTGTGCACCCTGCATGCTTGATTGCGCACCCCTTTACTTGCCTTCGAGAAAAGCTGCGCCTCTCGCTGCCCTTGGGCAGTTTGTTCGACTGGCTTGCTTCCTTTGGCCTATGTTTGGTCATGCTACCCAGTAACCCATCCAACAAGATCACGTCCGGCAAATACTTGGTGCGGGAATTGATGAGGGCGTTGACCTCTGCATATGTGGCTGCAGTTTTCAACTCATAGCGGCTGCGGGGTAGGGCGGCGCGGATGGCCTCCACTTTCAACGTGTCCTCCGTGATCAACAGTGCCTGTGTGTGTGTATGTGTGCGTGTGTGTGTGAGCATGTGTGTGTGTGTGAGCATGTGTGTGCATGTGTGCGCGTATAGCCGTGTGTCTACCTGACGCAGATAATCTTCACCTGCAACGTGTCCTCTATAATCAGATGTGTATATGCGTACGAATGTGTGTGCATGTGTGTGCATGTGTGTGTGTGCTACGGCTGTGTGTCCACCTGACACGGATGGTCGTTATCTGCAACATTAACTCTGTGATCAGTAATGCATGTGTACGTATGTTTATGTGTGTGTATGTGTATTGTGTGTGTTAGTTGGTATGTGCGTGTGTCTATGTGACTTGTGTGGCCTGTACCATCAACGTACCCTCTACAATCAGAAATGCATGTGTGTGTGCATGTGTGTGTGTGCGTGCGTGTGTTTGTGTGTGTGTTTGTGTACATGCCTAGGTGATGTGGATGGCCTCTGCCTTGAACAAGTCTTTTGTAATCTGCAGTGCCCTTTTACCCCCAGCGCCCAAAAGCGAAAGCTAAAATACTGGATCAAGTTGGTGCCTGTTGAATACGGTTGGCCAAAACCATACATATATAGATTATATCCGGTACCCTTGGCAGGGAAATCACGAAATATATCATATACGTTGCATATATAAACGGTTCTGGCCAACCCTACTCTTGAGGCAAGGCACCCACACACAAAAATGCACCCACCCGCATCCGGCCTTTGTGCCGAGGGTCGTCACTGTAGTGCATGGAAGCAGGCTTAGTTAGAAGAGAAGACCGCCGCGTACGACTAGGTGCGGCTGCAGGGACTGAAGCGGAATCGGCAGCAGAAAGGGAGGAGCTGTTCGGACCTGTGTTTGTGTGTATGAGTGTATATGAATGTGTGTTTGTGTGTTAGCTTGTGTGCGTGTGTGAATGTGTGTAGTTGTAAGGGAAAGAGCAAAAAACCATGTGTGCATGTAAGTGTGCATCAACGAGCGTGCGCATGTCATGGAGTGCAAGCGCGTGTGTAGAGTTTGTACATGTGTGCGAGTATGAATGTGTTTGTGCACCTGATCTTCACTTATCGCCCCATAGAAAAAAAGGTTCATGTTTGTGTACATGTGTGTGTGTGTGTGTGTGTGTGTGTGTGTGTGTAAGCAACTACTAATCCAGCTGCCGCTGCAGGAGACCGGCCGAGGCACGTCCTGTGCCCTTTGTACATTTAATTGTATCATCTAGATTTAGGTGCATGCCCTAAGGAAGGTCGTGCAATGCACACGCACCTGATCCAGAACCTCTCGCATTTGTTGCAGGGGACCAGCCGGGAGATGTACCGACGTCTTCTGAAGAAGGAAACGACGATCTTGTGCGTGTGCCTGCGTACGTGTACGTCTGTCCCTGTGCCTGCGTACGTGAGAGAGAGAGAGAATATGCACGGGGCACGTGTTGGTGACAGGGTATGGTACTGGAAACACTGACGTCGGTAGATGTGGCAAACGGGATGGACTCAGGGTTGCCACATGGGACGGACACAGAAAGGGTTGCAAACGGGATGGACACAGAAAGGGTTGGCACACTGGACAGAATTGGACAATTTACTAGCCAGAATTGGACAATTTACTAGACAGAATTGGACAATTTACTAGCCATCCAGACGATGGAACTGAGGCCCGAGACAGGATGTTTTTACATGCTCTCCTATGTCCGGGCACCTCGCAATTAGTAGGAGGCGCAATAACTAGGAGGCGCAGACCTACCAGTAACCGTACGCATTGAAATGCATGCCAACACATTGAAATAATGCCTACCTTGTTTTGGCGAGGGGGTGGCTTTGAAAGTTGCTCGTGGGAAAACCGGTGGGCTGCAGCATGGTGGGCCAGGGGAGCATCCCTCTGCACGCACAGCAGTGGCATGCACGTTGTTGCTGGGCAGATGAGAAGTTGTCATTGGTTTGCCGAGCAGCAAGGGGCGTGCAGCATGTTAAAACTAAGCTGTATGTTAATAATTAATATTTCTCCGTTCCAATGGCTGTGGTTAGTTTTGTTGGACGTGCACACACACACATACACACACACACACGCACGCACGCACACAAAACACACACACACACAAACACACACGCACACACTCATCTGTACACCCTAATGTACTCATCATTGCGCACCTCACCTCTGAGATTCCTCAAGCTGTACCGTGCACAACAACTTAGGTAATGACTCATTTGCTGAGCACTTCAATCAATGAAAGCATATAAGGGCTGCTTAGCAATACACACACACAGCACACAGGAACACACACAGCACGTAATCATACACAGGCTGCTTAGCAAGCCACACACAGCATAGCCACGTGCACACACATAGCACATAGTACACAGCGACACACAGCAAACAGGTCCTGGCTGCGCAGCTAGCTGGTAACAACTTTCACACTCAGCGTATAATGAGGGCTTGTGCAGAAAGCGGGTCTGTTTGAACGAGCACATATTGAGGGCTCGTGCAGAAAGCGGGTCTGTTTGAACAAGCACATATTGAGGGCTCGTGCAGAAAGCGGGTCTGTTTGAACAAGCACCAGCGTGTTGAGCAAGCAGCAAGAAGGACGCGGCAGCAGCGCAGCAACGTAGGAACGCACCGAATGGAGCCGGCTAGGGCCTGACAAGCGGTCTTGAGCGCCAACCGCACGTGAGTTGCCGCTACTCGACACAGGCAAGCCAGCGCTTCTACTGGCGTGCCTGCCTGCCTTACCGGCACCCGAAGCTAGTGATATGGGGGGGCTGGGGGGAGTTTTGCGGTTTGGAGGGGGGTAGGCTTTGCTGCTGTCTTTGGTGGGCCATCCAGGAGGAGCCGTGTTCAAGGCCTTTTTGTGGTGTGTGTATGTATGTGTGTGTGTTTGTGTGTGTATGTGTGCATCTGTGTTTGTGTGTGTATATGTGCGTGTGTGTATGTGTATATGTGTATGTGCGTGTGTTGTGCGCATGTGCATGTGTGTCAAGGATGTGGTTTTTGGTTTGCAGGTATGCACGTCTACTATTTTGGGCTGCAAGCATTTCTTTAGGAGCTATGCTAGAGGTCAGATCAAGGCACGATGTAGGAATTGCTGGAGGTCTGAGAACAAGGAGAAATGCTGTAAAAATTACAGAACAGGAGAGGGGGGGTCGGCTTCCACAATTAAGGGCATAAAACACTGCTCCATTGTGTCCAGGCGTCACCTTGTCGGTGCACATTAGATCTGCAAAACAAAAGTGAGAATGCAGAGCAGTGCAGCAAGAGGAGCCTGACAGGGTATGTGTTCTGTCGAAGAGGCGACCTTCACTCCCTCAGTCCTGCAACCTTACCCACAAATTGAGCTGGTCACATTTGGGAACTAGGGTTAGAGACACACACATACACACAACACAAGAAGTGTGTGTGTGTGTGCGCGTGTGCGTGTGTGTGCGTGTGTGTGTGTGTGTGTGTGTGTGTGTGTGAGAGAGAGAGAGGGAAGAGTGAACACACTCAGCGTTTGAAACAGTAAAAGTCACGTTACGCAGTTGCTAGGTTGGTGTGTTGACTCTGAGCACTTTGCCCTCGGTCAGCATAAAGTCGTATCTTTTGCTCAGCCACATCCTCGTCTTCAATTGTGACTAGGGCTGGCTAGAACCGTATAACCGTATAAATACGGTGTATATACAGTGTTTTGGGCAGGGGAATCACCAATATGCACGGTGTACATACATTTCTGGGCAACCCTCATTGTAATTGTAATGCATGCCTCAGTATGCCGCGCTCAACGTATGTCAAACAGCCTCTCCAAAGCTTCTCAGATTGGGGACGTCAGACAAAGAGCCGTGTGCTATCAGATTGGGGACGTCAGACAAAGAGTCATGTGCTATCAGATTGGGGACATCAGACAAAGAGCCATGTGCTATCAGATTGGGGACGTCAGACAGAGAGCCACATGCAGCCTCTCCCTTTTGTTACATCTGAAGTGCGTGATTACCACACACCTGTCCCATCTCGCTGCTCCTTGTTCGCACGATTAAAGCTCCAGGATGGTCAATACTGCTGTGATCGCTGCCCAGGAGCCGAGGGTCCAGCCCTGCAATTGAGTTGCATGTGAGAACGGGGGTCAAACGAATGTTTGAGCACCATGCAACCACAAGACTGAACCAGGATTCGAGATTCCAGTCCTGCAATTGAGTTGCATGTGAGAACGGGGGTCAAATGAATGTTTGAGCACCATGCATTAAACAATGCTAAGCACCATGCATTAAACAATGCTAAGCACCACTCAATAACAAGACCAAAGCTGGAACGTGTGTGTAGGGTTGGCCAGAACCATAAATAAATATATATATATATATACGTTGTAAATCTGGTGACTTTGGCAGGGAAGTCACCGTATATACGGATCTGGCCAACCCAATATAAATACACCGTTTATTACCGTATATTTGGTGATTTCAAGCCCCAAGATACCGTTCGTACACCATGCATGTATGGTCATGGCCAACCCAACGTATGCATTATTCACACACGCACCATGGTTATAGAAGTGCTCATCTCCGCTGCTCACTAACTCAGAGCTAGGGCCCAGGCGGTGTGTGGGCGTGCTGCTTGAGTGCTGCAAGAGGACATGCAAGGCAACGAGCAACTGAGTGATCGAGCAGGCTGTATGGTAATGCTGCCGTGCTGCTAGAGTAGTACACACACACACACACACGCAAAACACATACATACACAACACACACGTACACACGTATGTGCATACACATACATGCTCAGCAGGGGGGAATTAGGCCACTTGCTGCCAGAAGGCAAGCAGCTGCAGAGTGTGCCACTCTGCTGACCCCATGACGAGTAAAGGGAGGCTCGCTTTGCCTTTACAGTCATACATGCAGTGTCGGCCAAAACTGAGTATAGCCACTGCAAGTGCAGCGTATACTACTCAAGATTTCCCCTGCGGTGAGTAGCGTACATGAAGTGTCGGCAAAAACTGAGTATAGCCACTGCAATTGCAGCGTATACTACACAAGATTTCCCCTGCGATGAGTAGCGTACATGCAGTGATGCAGCACAGTTTTGGCCAACCCTAAGCACAAGGCAAGCCATATCATGACAGTGACCACGTAAGCAGGATTAGGAGCAGGCGCTGGTTGGCCAGACGCTAAGTGCACTTTGCCATTTGAGGGCAGCGTCGGCAACTCTGCTTTTAAATTACAGTAAAGCGAGTGCAGTTCTCACATAAAGCAACGGTTTCCAGCATGCACTTTGTTTTGGTTTAACCAGCCTTTTGCCTTGTTTCAGTCACCGGAACTAACTCACGAAAATTAAGACATTATTACACACTCCCACACACATACACACATGCAAACACCCACACCTCCGCACCTGCGTATTGCTAGAATGGTTTGCACTGGAGCGGTTTGTGGTGGGGTAGCTTGTGCGTGCACTGCTGCAGCAAGACATGCGGGAGTGGTGCCCCAAACTTGCGCTTGCGCTCGCCATTGCCCCCCCATCTGCAGGAGCAGCCTGCCCTATTTGTCCAACGTCTGCCGGCCCACCGGCGGCTTCAGGTTCACAGGCGTATGGCGGGCTGGGGGTGTCTGCTGAGCGGGAGGAGGAAAGTTCTGTGGTGTCTGTGTGCCGCGCTGAGGTAGCGGACTTGTAACTGGGGCAGCGCTCGAGGATTGGCTTGTATTCGTCCATCGAGGTTGTCCTCACAGACTGCTTGTGGGATCGGCTTTGGCTGGCGTCTGCAGGCTTTGCGAGTGCAGGCTCTGCTAGGCTGGGGCGGCCGGCCTGATGCTCGGGACGCGCAAGAAGGGGAGGGCGAAGCACGCTGGAGTCTTCATTAGCCGGGTGCATGCCTCCTGAGCTGTCTGAGCCAGCGAACAAGTCGCCTTGAAGTGTACCTGGAGGTTTAGTTCATGGGAGCATGTGGGTGTGAGCATAGGTGTGTGTGTCTGTTTGTGTGTGTTTATGTAAGCGTGACATTCAGTTAGACATGCACACGCTAAGATGTGAGGTGTTGTGCCTTTCAGGCTCGTTCAGTTCGATTCTTACGGAGCAAGGATTTGAAAAAGTGTGTGCAAGTTCTATAACCCTCAAACGATTCAAGCAATTTGATGAGCAACTTCGAAAATGGAGTTTATTGGTTTCTGTGATCATACTCGTCCAAAACATGCTCGTTGATTTTTAAACATAATATATTATAGGCAACCAGTACACAAAAAAATCAGAACGTTTGACGGCCATCTAAGGCTCTTTCCTGCATTTTGGACTGCAATTTTGGACCCAATTTATTGAAAAAAAGGGCTTAGAGTTTGACGAACTCTAAATAATAAGTTGCGGACAGCATTGTTAGGGTTTGTAAATATGCGTGAAAGTTTGCGAGCCCACACTTTTGACCGAAACCCAGACCCAACAACCCTGGTACCTTAACAAATGCAATTCTGTAAAGCTCAGGAGACTTGTAATATCCATCAAGCATACCTTTTGTCCAACCAAATGCCGCAGCAATGATGTTGAAGGCATTTGGAGGGGGAGGGCCTGCGTCATCGTCGCTGCTGCTGCCACTGTCGCCATCTTCTCCCTGGGTGTGTATTTGTGTGCATGCGTGTATGCATGTGTGCGAGCGCGATTTGGTGCATGTGGGTATACAAATGTGTGAGTATGCATGCATGTGCATATAAGGTGGTAGCCACAGCAGGGAAAAGACATGCGCAAAGTGTGCAAGAGCGGCTCGTGTGTGATATGGTCGGACATGCAAGGAGTTGGTTTAGATCAGGCCAAGAGGTGCCGAGAGTTACGATGCCATACTGCCGGTGTTTGTGCCTGAAACACTAAGCAAAGGGACCATGGTATTCAGTTGGTTGAAGTCAGGCAACTGAACTATAAATATGAGTTACCCATGAATGTATAGGAGCAGCCCCTAGTTTTGCCTCAACCTCTGCGCACCTCGCTTGCGCTGTCCCCAGATCTTTCTTCAGTACCCCCCGCGCCGGGAAGGGAAGCAGCATCGCACATGTCCCCCTGGCAAAGGCAGCCATGCAGAACATTAATCACAAAAACAGCACAAGTAGACGGAGGAAAAGAGGACAGGAAGAGGGAAATCCTCAGGCTAGAGAACACCCTCCCTCTTGCCCTTCCTGCTTTTGGAACCCGGAGGACTTCGGGCTCCCTTCAGTTGGGCTTTTGGACAGGGTGTGCACCACACACGCACACACACACACACACACACACCCAAACGCGATATTTACGTACGGACACAACCGAAAAGTTGTTAGGCTGCCATGCTTTGGCTTCCCCTTTGTTCCTCTTTTTGACCTACTTTATTTGAGGCAAGTAAACAAAAAAAGTACGCAGGATTGGCTGACAAGGCAGTGTAAGTAACGCGTGAAGATGGTTAGTGAAAGACAACGTGGAGGAACAGCAGGTTTGTAAGTGGGCAGGTCGTGCTGATAAAAGGAGTGAGCGGGTCAAAGCAGGCCACAACCTGGTCGAAGCAGGCTTTGATGGAATGCAAAGGCACTTCAAACTTCCTCCTTGATAGCCTGACGCCTTGGGAGGAGTTTTACAATACCCGGTACCAAAGTGTCTCCTTTTCCTTAAGTAATGTGGGGAGCGTAATCCTTCTTTTTTCTTTTTCCTGACGCCTGACACTCCTCTAAAATGCACACCTGGGAGCCAACCAGGACACCCCTCTAAAATGCACCTGGGAGCCTCTAAAGTGCACCTAGGACACTCCTCTAAAATGCACCTGGGAGCCAACCAGGCAATCCTCTAAAGTGCACACCTGGGAGTCAACCAACGAGTTGAAGCCACGCCCCGGGCAAAGCCTCTCCCTATCGCTCACAGAAATGGTGCTGCCACTGTGCATGTCCTTGAGCTCACAGCTGCCAGCGAAATTGTGCAGGGGACCTTTTTCTTCCTGTTCTGTAACTGTCGGCTGGGTGGAGCCAGCAGCCGAGGGGGAGCTGCGTGAAAAAAGAAGGAGCAGCGGCAGAAAGTGAGGATGGGCTAGGTGAGGAATGGGCATTGGGCAAAACAATTTCTGTAATGTGGGTGAAACATAAGGAGACTGACTACATGTGTGTGTGTGTGTGTGTGCGCGCGCTAGTGTGGCCAGGTGAAAACTGCAGCTCAAGCCCGCCGTTGAACAACAATGGTCAAAGAGATGAAGAGCAGGGTTAGGTGCCTCTCATCTAATTGACCATTGTTGAACAAGCCACGCTGAACAAGCCACGCAGTTGAACTAGCCACGCTGAACAAGCCACACCCGTGCTGAGGTGCAATTGAAGAATAGCAAATGAGCAAGCTTCTTGCTTGCCACTGTGTGCCTGCGTGCCAAACACTACATGTTAACTAGCATGCATGTACTCGCTTCATTATCCACTCATGTCCCCAGAGCCTGCCTTGCAAAACTGCGCTGGTCCTCAGCGCTGAAGGTGCGGTTCCTGCGTGGGGATGCCCTCTGCGGCTGTACGGCCGTGAGCTTCCTATGGGACAGGGTCGGAATCCGGGGCGAATAAGGAGGGGAGTGGGATGGCAAGTTCTGTGAAGAGGGGACACCAAACAGGTCCGAAGCAGTAGAGGGGAAAGCAAAAGCGGAGAAGGAGGACTGTGCCGCTACTTTGCGTCTTCTCCTGGGTCGGTCCTTTTGGCTCCCGTCTCGGGAACTCTGAAGGCTTTGCTGGTCCATATTTTGGCAGCTGCCTAAGTGGGGTTGCTGCTGCTCCTGTTGCTGGGGCTGCTTCCCAAACTGCAGCCCTGCCTCTCCCAGCCAGAGCTGCTGGAAATTAGATTCCTGCTCCCTGTTGTTGTCCTGTGCCTGCTGCTGCTGCTGCTGCTGCTGCTCATGCTGCAATGAGTGCACAGGATGCAGATGTTCGCTGCTCTGATGGAGACCCTCTTCCTTGTCCAACGAGGAGGTGGACGGAGCAGATGAAGCTTTAGCCAGGCGTGAAGTAGAGGCCCTGCGAGATGAAGAGGTCGCATGGAGGGAGCCCCTTGGCTTCCTTGGCTGCAGCTGTTCGTCAAAGGTGAAGCTGGCCCCTCTTGCTCCTGTGAGGATAACGTCCCAAGAACGAAAGGTGCGCGCCATGAGGTGAGTGATGAGGAGCAGAAGGCATGTGAGAGCGACAGCCAAGGTACTTACCAAATTGCCTGCTGTGTTGCCTGCGGCTTAGCTGAATGCCAGCTTAATGCAACATCACAGCATGCCTCGCAGCACTCACGGACACTGCTGCTTATCGACCATGGCTGCTCGTCAGTCGCGCATGGAACGGTCACAATGGCATATAATTCCAATCAACGGCTTTGCACCTTCATGCACGTGAAAGCCCTGACATGGCACGGCTAGTAAGCAAATAACAGCTAACAGCTAAGTAGGCAAATAAGCAAGCCTCCTGTTTGGACAGGACAGCCATCTCACCTGAGCCGCTCACAATGCTCCGGCTAGCGTCCCTCTGAGGCGGCTGTGAGGCGTCCTCGTTCGTGCTGTACACAAAGCTTTCAGACCGAAACGTCCCTGCAAAGGAACCTCCATCCCGAGCTGTCCCCCCGCGCCACTCGGCCGAGCTGCTCTTGCTCCTGTGCCGTCGGAAACCAGGGCGGCCATGACCGCCATCCAGGGACGAAGTAACGGAGGGGGCATTGGAAGAACGGGCGTGGTATGAGCTTGTCGACTCCTCACAGCCGTCTCCAAGGGATGCCACCACGCTGGAGCTCCTGTGCAGCTTGCTTTCGCTGTTGTTAGCTGTGGATGTTGAAGCGGTGTCCTGGCTGCTTTGAAATTGCTGCAGCAGGATGGGGGAGGAAGAGAAGTGAGTGGTGTGAGGGTGTGACGCGTGGGCACAGGCTTAAGATAATAATAAGGGTCGGCACCATACACTTGCATCTGCCCACTGTCTAGACCCCCCAAAAGAACCCTCTGTGTTGAAGGTGGCCCCTTTTTTTGCTGCATTCTATCCGGCATACTCACACATATGACTTACCATAACTGGCAGCAGATGCAAGGTGGAAAACACTTATACACACCCAGTTACACTACAACAGTTTGCGCACACACACACACGCACACGCACACACCTGTTTACGGCTGACTTCTTCGGTGCTGGCCGATCGGAGCGGGATGGCCCGGACGTGGCACTGACTGTCGGCCAGCGGAGATGCAGCCAGAGAGGCCTTGCTGGCAAAGTTGTTTTCATGCTGCACTTCTGAGCCAAGGCCTGACAACGGCAGCTTTTGAATTCTGGGCTGTCGGCCGTCAGGGCTGGTAGGGGCAGGGTGAGGGAGCCTGCGCTGAACAGCCGCAGACCCGGGTCCTGAGAAGAACGAGCTTTTTGCAAATGGAGGGTGTTCGGCGGAGGCGGCGTGTTCGGGGTCAGTGGGTGCACCTCCATCTGGCCTGCTGCCTATCCTGGATCCCTCCAGCGGCAGAGAATGATCCTCTGATTGGCCTGCAGCACTGGCTGCCGCCTTTGCGTATTTCAGCCGCCGCTGCTGCTCATGCTGGTCATAACTACTAACGTACTCCTGCTGCTGCTGCTGCTGCTGCTGCTGCTCTTGAAGGCTGGTCCTATAGCCCCTCTCGTACTCGTCTGAAAACGGTTGCTCCGCCACTGTTTCCAATGCTGCATTATGGCCTCCATCACCCAAAACAAAGTTCAGGCGACGTGGGGGGGAGGGCCCGATCGGAGAGCGCCAGACCTGCTGAGTCCAGTTCCCGCCTGTTTGGTTTGGTACACACAATTTGAGTGGATGACCTGTTTGATATGGTTGAGACAACTCAAAAAAAAGGTTGGTTGTGGTATGAAGGTTAGGAGTTAGGTGTGGTATAAATGAATGACCTGTTCAATGCAATTGGCACTGTTGACATTTTTTAGCTACGTTGGCCTGTTTGAATAATGTTAGGGCACCGTTTATACGACAACACGAGTAGGAGCATGGTTTCATGATCTGGCGGAAAGAGCAAGACATCTTTTTATTAATATCCTTTTCGCAAGCAAAATTGTGCATGCACTTTGGGTTGCACGCTTGTAGGAGTGGAATGCTCTTAGAATCACACACTTTTTAGCACACACACACACACTCACAATTTTTATCGCAAGCACACAAGGGGTGCTCGTCTGTCAAAGGTCTGAGGTGCTGACACATTAATGCTGAATTTTTTTGTCCGTGCTGCCTCTGTTGGTCACCTCAAGATGGTGCTTTTCAAGATGCTTTTTAAGATGCCTGTCTCACAAGAGAGCAACGTCAATATAGGAAATATTAATGAAAGGAAGCATGACGAGGCCCACCTTGACTGCCCCATCCAGCCAGACCCATGCCAGGAGGAGTACGCAGACCAAGGTTGTCTTGGAAGCTTGGGCTACTTCCCCAACCTTGCTGCTGCAGCCTACGGTCTGACGCACCCTTGTGCAGCACATTAACAGGGGCACGTGCCAGGGCATGCAAATAGCTCCTGACATCCTCTATGCTGCTCATCACGTGCCCTGCCCATGCCTGGCCCCCTGCTTCCAGGCTGAAGTCTGCCACAGCAGCACCCCCACCCATCGCAGCAACACTGGCTGAGCTACCAACACCAGGACCGCCCTGCTGTTTGCTGCCGCTTTGCAGCCTGTTGTAAAAGCCTCCCTCCCCACAGTAGCTGATGCGTCCCTTTGCACGAGGAGCCGCCCCCTCCGCTGTCAGGGGTAACCGCTGTCCAGGATTAGAGTCTGAGAGGCAGCGATGAAGTCGTTGCGCAGCAGAGGGGATATCAGCGTCCGCAGGGTTCTCCCAAGTGGGTACTGAGGGCACCCCTCCTGGCCTTCCTGCAGAAGGCACGGGGGGCAGGGAGAAGTGAGGGTCGGGTGCGCTGCCGCTGACGTCCGGCCTAATGAGCGTGTGCTGCTGGTCGGAGAGAAGGAGAATAAAAACGTGTGCGTGAGAATGAAGTGCTGTTAACGCTCCAGTCACGTGTCGCCCCCGTGTCTATGCCCTAAAGATACCCACTCAAAGATTTGCTCAAGTGATCATTACCTGACAGAGGAGCAGCGCAGGTGTTTGAGTGCGAGGGGCTGCGTGAGTGCACGGGAGCAAAGTAGGAGGGATTGCGTGAGTGGAGCCCCCCGGCAGCGACTGAGGAGGGGCTGCGCGAATGGAGATCACTGGCAAACGACAGCTGGGAGTCGGCCAGAGACATGCCTCGAGTGTGCTGAGGTGCCAGGTGGGTGTCCAGCCATGACAGACCACGGAAGTGGTGGGGCGCGCCACGCCCAGGGGTGAGGGGACGGTTTGGGAGTAGACGCAGGGGGGCAGGGCTGTTTAAATTACTGGGCCCCAGGCTCTGGCTGCCTGAGGTGTGGGGACGCGATGGTGCGCTTGTGTGTACTAAATGCTTTTCAGTTGCTCAAAACTGCAGCTGCTGGTGTTATTCTGTATTTAATTTCCAGATCACGAGGGCACGCCTGCACCAGATGCAGATGACTTGCGTTTGTTACATCGGAATGATCACCTGCCAGAACCTGTGCGGCGCCTGAGTCAAAAAGCGTATCACAATGCTGAGCAATCAGAGGCTACTCTGTTGAAAATGGAAGACAGGTAGGAGATGCGCCTTTGCTTTGATGACGCTCGCATCAGGCTATACACCCATTAAATTGGCACACGCCAAGATCACAAGAGTCACAGATTGCTAGCCATTTGTGTCGTTCTTATCATCGCATTCTATGACACCGTACCTGACACAGCACGCCTGATCACGTGCAATGAAACCACACTGACATACCTTCATTAGCGAAACAAAAAGATCAGAGATCTTATGCTTTTATTACTCATTTGCTCTAATAACAGGCACCTTAACACAACTGCCTGCCAACTACAGATCGCTCTGCACAATGTCATAAACAGTTGCCTGTTCAACCGCTGGCAACCCAACCCGTTTGAGGCCCCAGCAGGCCCCAGCAGGCCTCTGGGGCGCTTGCCGGCCACGGCACCATATCAGCCTGCTGACATATCATACAAGAAGAGAGCTCTGGCGATGACGGTTTCAAAAATTATTCAAAGCTGCCACCCTGAAGCGTACCTGAGGAGCGCTTGCCATCTGTGGCATCATCCAGTAGCTCCCCGTTGGCATCATACAGGGAGTTGATGGTGATGATGGAGGCAGGGCGGTAAAAGCGGCGGCCAAGGCTATTGAAGGGGCGCAGGCCACGGTAGCCTGCCCACGACGAAGCATGCCCAGGAGAATCCTCTTCGCTAAAGCCTGTCATAAATGCATGCACGTTATGTACTTGTGAGTATGTGCGTATGTGTGCGCACGCAAGACATGGCTGCTGGATTCATGTGCTCATAGGCACAGGAAAGCTTGGTGTGACAAGCGTGCTGCACCAATTAAAAAGACAGTACACGGTGACAATGCTGGAAACCATTCACTCAGCGTAGACACTCTTTCTTGTGTTTAATCTGCGTATATGATTTTGGAACATGGAGCCTAAAAGAGCACAACAGGTGAAAAAAAGCAGATCAGATGCCAAAAATTGTTCAGCTCTGCTCAGTGGGGATATAAGGTAGAAAGCGCTTTTGGGCGACTGCCGTACAAAATACACGAGCCTGTTTCCAAAACCACTCGTGCCAAGGAAAAACTCTAACACAGTATTGCGTGTGAACATGCACCTTTTATCACAGCAGACGCATGGGTTCCATGAAATTGCACATGGTCTCAGAAGAAGCACCAGGACTGTGTCAGTTGCAGGCATGTGCCCAACAATTGCAGGACGACATCCGCCCCCCTCCCGCGCACCTGGGTAATCCTCCTGGTAAGAACTGCCCGTGCTGCTGCGCCTGATGCGGATGGAGTTTAGGGGCCTTCCCTCTCCCCCCCTGTGTGGGCCATAAGGGTAGTCTGAGGAGCTTGAGCTGTGGCGTGCCTGCCTAAAGGAACTAGAAGAACTGAGGCTTGGCCGCGGCTCTGCTTGGGCCCCAGAAGCTTGCCTCGGCTTGTGTGAGACATGCTCAGCGGTGACGCTCTCCTGGTTGAGGGTGTACATGTGAGCACACATGTAATTTGCGAGCGTGTATGTGTGTATATGTGCTGTGTGTGTAAGGTTGCGCAACATGCATGTGTTGGCGCACAGGCATGTGAACGCAACGTGGTGGGTTTTCTAGAAAGCAGGTCCGTCAGTCGGCATCAGAGGGAGTTGATAATTGCATTGAGACATGGTAATGAACGGCATTTACCCTAGTCATACAGCAATGAGTCACATAAATTCATGTCTCAAGCTAGTGTGTGTATGTGCATGTGCTTTTATGTATGCACACGTATATACAGCAATGAGGCACATAAACCCATGCATCAAGCTAGTGTGTGTATGTGCATGTGCTTTAATGTATGCACACATAAATACAGCACGTTCGTACACATACATATATACCGTTTGTTCTTCATCAATTCGTGACACCAGAATAATTAATTCATTCTTCGTTCCGGTTTGTATGGGTCTGGGGATTAATCTATCCAGTTTGTATGGGTCTGGGGATTAATTTATGAGTGCAAAGGGACTTTGCGAGGGTCCTGTCGGAAATTAACTAGTGAATCCGAGAGCTCCCCACTGCTGGCTGCTGCTGCCTGTGCAGTGCAGTGCTGATGCTGCAGCCAGCCCCTCAACTGGGGATTGGGGCTTCAATAACAGGGCCAGAGGGTTCACACTTGGAGAATGTTTGGGAGCCATTTTTATAATACCCCAAAAACACTAGAACATTCAATTTCTGACTTTTAAGCTAGTTAAAGAGGGCTCCTAGAATTAAAACTTTTGGTTTTGGGCCAAATCATTATTTATATCCGAATTGAACATAGACAAATGTTACTAACAATAACAAGATACAACACATACACATGTCCACACAAAATACAAAAGAGGTAGTAGTACCAAACACCTCTAGGCAGTATCAAACACGTCTAGGTAGTATCTAACACGCCTAGATTATATCACCTACTAACAATATACAACACATACACATGTCCACACAAAATACAAAAGAGATGGTATCAAACACGTTCAAGGCATGTGTTTGTGTGCATATTAATCTGACCATACCTGCGACGGCGATGGCTCATGAGGCGAAGGAAACGTGACCTTCAATGGTGACAAGCCCAACAAGCACCGACGCTTGGCGATACTGCTCGCGTCCAGCCCTCCGCTTCCTGCCTCATGCACACAGGCTCCTTTGCCTTGCGCACTTCTGGTGGCAAAAGGCCCGGACTGCTGCTCGTTGGGGAGCTGCTGAAAGGTGCTGCTGCCCACGCCACCTGAGACATGGCCACCGTCATGCCAGGGTGCAATCCCACTTCCACGGCCTTGGCTGCTGTAGCTGCGGGGCATGCTAGATGAGTGCTGGAGCCTGTCCCTGCCTTGCAACTCCCCCGCCTGTCCTGTTTGGTCCAGGGCATCCTCTTTAGCACCGGCAATGGCACCATGCAGGATCCAGGGAAATTTGCCCCACACTGTCATTCACACATCCAATCCCGCATTGGACACATGATTCTTACACGAGAGGTGGCACATGACACGTCCCTGAGAGGTTCAGCTTTGGACTGCAAAATGTCCTATTCATTGACATCTACTTTTGCAAACACGACTCTTTCACAGGAGGTGGCACATGACTCGTTCTTGAAAGGTTCATTTTTGGACTGCACAATGTTCATATTATTGACATCTGCTTATGCTAACTGAATTCTTCCACGGGAGGTGGCACATGGCTCGTTCTTGAGAGATTCATTTTTAGACTGCATAAGGGACATAAGGCTCCTGTGCGTACGGTGTGTGCCATACTATCATGCCGTTCTTTGTAAGCCACTATGTGAACAGCATGGGGCGGGGTGTCTGCCAAGTGAAGGACATGGTTGATGTTGGGGAGGGCTTTCACGTATCCGTGCAAAGAGTTGCAGGCATCCACAAAGCACAATGCTGCGTGCTTGAAATTCAAGCTTAAACGCAAAAATGGGATGCCTACGGCCTTGTGCGATCCCACATCTGTGTGCACACTAGGGTCCTTTTCTTCACCCTCACCCCTTCGTCCATCCCAAGTTTCATGAGCCGGTGGTGCTAATGGAGCAGGAGCTCAGTATCCTGTCGCAAAGGACACTGCAAGCGTTTGAGCTGAAGTCTTCCAGTTTGTCCCTTTCAATTACCCTACCTTTTATATCTCCTGGTATGTCCCCAGGCGCGGATGCTTGGGCAAAACGGGCGGAGAAAGGTCGATTGAGGACGGCTGGTGACCCCCAGCGTATGTGGCGACAATTGTTGTTTCCTCCTCGACCACTGATGCTTTCTAACTCTGTGGTGCTTTTGCCCTCTCGTGCCCCAACCAAGCTGCATGTGGAAAAGGTGCACGGCAATCAACCTCAGTGATGCAGAGCTTTTTAACCATGTGGTGCTTTTGCTTTCTTGTGCCCCAACCAAGCTGCATGTGCAGGTGGAAAAGGTGCACGACAATCAACCTTAGTGGTGCATTGCATGGCCGCTATTGCGCCACGTCACGCATGGACTCCTAGTTGAAGCTCAAGGCACTAGCCCAGTTGTGTGGGGCAGTACAACACTGAATTAAGGCTGCAAGGCACGTTTTCTTCTATTGTGGACCACCCAAAGTGTTGAGAACCAACAAATTCCCATAATAGGAGCGCTCGAGTTTAGCCTCTTATATTGTAAACAAACATGACCCAGTAGATCACCCACCTGCTGTGCAAGCTGCTGCTGCTCTCTGCACCTAGGAAGCTGCCACTGCTGCTGGAGCTGCGCGGCTTATCCCTCCAGAAGAGCCTTGCGTTAATGTTCTCTGCGCATTATGTGTATGTGTGTGCATGCGTGTGTGTATGTGTGCGTGACATGCGGTGTCAATGGTTAAGGTTGAAGCGGATGACAAGAGTCGCATGCACCCTCTATGTAAAGGCAAAGCGTTATCTACAAACAGGAGCACTGCACGCAAATAAGACAGAGCTTTTACAAAATCTCTGTGACCTTACATACCAGCTGCCGTTGGCTGCCTATTGCTGTCCTCTGCCATTGTCACTCCTGGAAAGCCTGGGGTGTGTGCCACTGTGGCGGCTGCTGCAGTCGCTACTGCAATCGACAGGGGGGCAGCAGAAGAAGAGGATAGGCTTTGTAGCGCTGCACACAAGAGGAGCGTAGGTTGGAGGGGAACGCTTGCGTGAGTGGGTAGGTGCCAGGAGGTGCATGATGGCCAGGTACCTCTCAGGGGTGTGAAGCAGTGAGGGAAGTTTTTCATTTATGAATGCCCGGAGCTAGGCAGAAGTATGCTGGTTGTCAACTTCGGGCTCAACAGGCCTTTCTACAGCAGATACACATCCCACAGACCATGCTAGGGATGAATGCAGCCAACGAGCCTCCGTCACGCTACTCTTGCCACGACCGTTGAAGGGGGCACAACAGCAGCACAAGATTTATGTAAGGGGTCTGGGAAATTGGCTTTTAGCTGCGTCGTGTGAGGATTACGTTAGTTGCATGCATGTCAAGTATGAGGGGAACTGGTTAATTATTTCAATGCTTATGCGAGGGTAAAGAGAAGGCAACGCTTCCCGGTTTTTGTTGAGCACCATACAGGCACATTACTTTGTGGCCTGAGTGCGGAACCACGTGCGTAGCATTCACCATTCAGCACCATATGGGCACGCCACTTTGTGGCCTGAGTGCGGAGCCACGTGTAAAAGGAGAAGCAGGCAGGCGCAGCAACTTTTGTGCAAACGTCCAGATAGATGAGCAAGTTGTGTGAGAGGGCGACACAGAACATCACTGCAAAACGTGATAAGCTCTGGGGAGAAAGCTATCGTGATAGCCCACAAAGCTGCAAAGTTCTAACTCGATTAAATAGAGGAATGCCAGTTTAGAGTGAATGCATAAGTTGTAAATTGACTCCATATACCTGTAAAACTAATGGTACTCTGGTTTACTTGTAATGTATATTAACAGGCTTGTCGAGAAACGCCGTACTTCGGCTTTCTTGACCGTAATTACGGTACCGTACTGTAATACACCATACAACACGGTGCAAGTACGGTCAGTTTAAAAATAAGGTGTCCGACTGTACAGTACGGTGCCACCGTACAAGTACGGTCTGACCGTTATTTGGCCATTTGCCTCCAATTTCGCCCCAAAACAATTCTTTTCTTTTTGCAACCATTATTCATACCGTCTTGCGCTTTTAGTATTGCGAGGCCTACCTTTTGCGAGGTGCCGAAATGATTAGAATAATCAATTTGCGAGCATTAAGCTTTTGCGAGGCCCCTGAAAAGTTAAGGAAATTTGCGAACTTTGCGAATTTGGGGATTTCTTGTGCTCTCCTCTCTGTATCTATTCAGTGTTGGTTTACATCAAAGTCTGAGACGAGTTTTATGACTCCTAACTTCAGCCTGAGGAGTTACTCTTGCATTGCCTCCCCCCCCTCCTCCTCCCCCTGGTCCTCCTCCGTGGTGGTCTCTGAAATCTCCAAGGTTTCAAGGCCCCTGCCCCTGCCCCTGCCCTGCGACCCTGAAGGTGCATCCTAACTCACACTGCCTGCTTCTTCAGCTTCTGGGCTTCTGCTGCCGCTGCTGCTGCTGCTGCTTTTGCTGTGAAGTGCAGATGCAAGCGCACCTGCTCCCCCCCACTCTACCTTAGTTGCAGCTGTGCCCACACATGCCTCTCTCCTGGAGGGGCTTGCACCCCCAATCGTGCAAGCACCTTGGGCCTCCCCACAGGCCTCTTAACTGGGGCAGGGCGGGATGCAATGCTGGCTGCAATGGCTGCATCCCTGGCTGCTACTGCCTGCTGCACATCAGGCGGATGATGAGCTCCTGAGCGGGAACATCGTCCTCTGTGCGCTTCCGTGGTGCAACCTAGGTCATATAGTGATGCTTGCCCCTTAGGGCGATGGGGTTCCATTGGGGAGACCCAGAAACTACCGCATTAAAGAGTCTAAGTATTGCGAGGTCTTTATTTATTTTCGGCTTGACTTATTGCGAGGGGCCTCAATAATTATATAATTACTCGCAAAACAACCAAGCGCAGTACGGTAATAATCACAAAATTATTAACCAGGAATTAGGTACTGCGTCCGACTTTGAGTTCCATGCAAGCCACTGCCGGGCCCTTCCCCCGAGCTGATGCAGCCACAACCCAGCTTCAAAGTCGTTCAGGTAAGCATTGTGTATTGTGTGGCGTCAGCATATAAGGGGAGCATGCTGGAGGTGGAAATGGGAGGTGTTTGGGGCAGAGAGGCCTTTCTGAGGCCATTTTTTTACTGGCAGTCAGCCCAGCCAAGCCCCACCCAAAAAGGGGGAATTGATGCCCCTTTCCTGAATTGCACATCTGAGGTCCCCCAAAGGTTTCTATACACAAATGTAACACTTCTGCATAAAAATGAATGGGTTTGGGGTCAAGGGTGAGAGTGGGGGGCTGGATATGTGCCGTTTCCCTGCCAAAAAGGTGGTATGGGTGTAGAAATGCAGGTTCTGGTCCGAATTTCACCAATTCTTTTGTTGCCAGATAGGTTTAGGGTCAAACCATACCTATCAAAGCAAAAAAAAGGGGGGGTGAAAATTTGCCCCAAAAAGACTTGGTGCGTGGGCCTGTTTGCTGGGCAAAAATGGTGCATTTCTGGAAACCCTGGAAACACGCTTCCTGGCCACCATCTGAGTGTCGGGAGCCCTTCAGTATGCTCCCAAGGCATGCCCTGTCAGGTTTTATGGTCTGGAATGCTGGGGTTGGGCCGTGGTGGGCAGGGACAATGTAGACAAATATTTGAGTGATTGAACATTGTTTATATATTGGGTTAACCAGAACCATATATATACGGTGTATACACGGTATTTTAAGCAGGGATTTCGTCAAGTATACGGTTATATACAGCGTATATATACGGTTCTGGCCAACCCTATTTATATACTTACATGTGCCCAGCAAAACAATTGCGACCCCAATCAGTTCAGTGGTTGTTGACTTGTAAAATCTCGCACTTTTCCCTGCCAAAAGGGGGTCCAGAACCGGACCTTCACCCCAGACCTAAGGACCTTCACCAAAATGTCCCCAATATTATTGCAAACACCCCTGATAAGTTATTGGCACCAGAGGGGAGCTTTTGGAAATCCACTTTCTGACAGGGATTTCCACCCTGCCCACCTGGGCACCTCCCGCCACAAACTGAGTGTGCAGGGATGCTTAGATATATTTAGTTAAGGGTCCTGGATACTTAAATGTACTTTTCGGCTTTGGGGCAAGAACTCTCACAGGGATTGCTGGCCTGACTGGCAGTGCCAGCCCCCGAGCTGATGCAGTTCCAACTTAGTTTCAAGGTCGTTCAGGGAAGCTTTGTGTGGCGTCATCACATGGGAGGAGCACACCGGGGAGCAAAATGAGAGGAGCACACCGGGGTGAAGAGGCCTTTCTGAGGCCATTTTGGCACTGGCAGTGCCAGCACGGCACCGTACTGTACACTATATACCGTAATTACCGTAAATTACGGTGTGACAATTACGGTAGTACGTCATACTACAACAAGTACGGTGCGTATCATGCAAATCGTAATCGTACCATACAACTCGACAAGCCTGAATGTAAACGGTTTGGACTCATAGCAAAACAAGCAGTGCAACAATTTCATCTGAGGAATATGCCTTTGGGAGCGAACATGGGGTTGGCCAAAAAAACATAAATACTCGTACACACAGCATGGCATTTTGGGACTGAACACCTATAAGACATGGGGTTGGCTAACAACATAAATACCGTACCTTTTGGATAATACCCTGCATAAATAATGTTTATTGCTCTGCGGGGTGACTGCAGTACTTTAAACTATATATTTATTTTGATCCTGCGGGGTTGTGCGGGGTTGCTGAACAGGGCTAACAGGGTTGCTGAACAGGGCAAAAAGCCCTGCAGGTGACAGCGGTAAGGGCAAGAGATGTTCATTTGGGAGTGTAGGAAAGTGCGGGACTTAATAAGCGATTTCTGAAATTTGGGGTGCGGGATGAGTACGCTAAGGTACGGTACTCTACATATACACGGCATGGCATTTTGGGACTGAAAACCTCCAAGTGACTGCAGTAGTCAAACGCACAGTCCCGGATGGTATACACTCAAGGTTCTGACCAGCCCTAGCTTTTGACCTGAAGCCCTAGTTCAAACAAGCGCACGCTAAACAACATATCAGTGGCAGGCCTGCGTGGATACCTGATTCATCCGTGGCAACGGCATCAACCACGCCCCCTAGAGAAGTGCCTGCTGTCGCTGCAGAAACGTCCTTTTCCTCGCCTACGCTGAGGCTTGACTGAGTTGCTAGGAAGTTGCCGGCTGAGCTAGTCTCCTGGCCGGCAGTCAGAAGGTGCAGTTGTGTGATTTGCTGCTGCTGCTGCTGCTGCTGCTGCTGCTGCTGCTGCTGCTGAGAGTTACGGTCAGCGTTGCATGCCTCCTGGAGAAATTCAAAGCATGGGGTGTGTGTGCATGTGAGTGTGTGTGTGCACGTGTGTTTGTACGTGTATGTGCGTGTGTGGGTGTGTGGGTGTGCGTGTACCTGCACGTGTGTGCGTGTATGTATGGGTGTGTGTGCATGTTGGTAGACGACCTTTAACAAGGTGTCTTTCTTCAAGGTGCATTTCCTAAAGATTGTTTTCAGCCGTACAGGTCATGTGAAGCACACTACCAGCAGAGCTTTCTTTCTCTCTTTGTGCGATGGCAGTTGATTAGGTAAGAAATGCTGTCACACACATTTCTTGCGCCCTGGCTTAATAGCACATACGCTAGGGAAGGGAAGAAAAAAACACTGCAGGCGCATTTTTGCGATGAGTATGCTGCACACATAGAGAATCAGGAAGCATGAGGAGCGGTACTCACTGTCTGCTGCCGTCCTTCGACACCAATGACGTTGTCATCCTGCGTTGGGACACCTGGTTGGGGCAAGCCCTCCGCGTTGCAAGGACTCTGGAACACATACAGGGCACAGTGATGACGTGTTCTGTCAGTGCCTCTGCTGCATCATGCTGGCATGTCAAGGGTTGTTTTTTGTGCTGCTGCAGGAATAGTAAGTGTTGCAAATGCGGCGGTCTACATTGCAGGAATTATCCGCTACATATGGCGTATTTACGGTTTTGGTCAACCCTACAAAATTGTAGCCACGTTCACCTTGGAAGCAAAAACTTAAGTCTTTCTGTATTGTGTCTACAGTACGGTGTGTGCATGAGCACCCAGGATTGCATTCAGGGGCACTGAGGCACGCAGCACTAATCTGGTCAGTACAACCAAGCTGTGTAAAAGCTAATTTCGTAGCATTCCTTTGAGACACACACCTGAAAGGATAAGCGCGATGGCTTGGACTCAAAGTGCAGTGACCGTCTGGGATTGTCAGATCCAGCTTGCTTCTGCTGCTGCTGCTGCTGCTGCTGCTGCTGCTGGATAACCTGCTCTTGCTTGTGCCTGCGGGCTCTGCCTCTTCCTCTGTCCCTTACGCCATCCAAAGACGTAGGCCTTTGCATCCTCTCTCCCTCACTAACGCAGCCTGTCTCGCCCTCCTCATCCACTGCACTTGCGCTGTCCAGTGAGATGGAGGTCTGGAGCGATCTGTGGGGGTTAGAATCCCACACAATGGAGGAGCTGGAAGCCACGGTTGGAAGCCCTGCAGGTCGTAAACGAAGACCATCTGTATCTGCTTAAAATAGGGTTTGCATGGATTGAAATCATACCCCACCATCATTGTGAAAAGAAGAACGAAGGTTGTCGCCCTGCCCCCATCGCAGGGGGTCGCTGGAGGTCGCTGCTTGCGGTTTGGCTGTGGCTGGAGTGGCCTGTTAAAGATGGCACAAGAATGGACGGTGTGTGCAGTGCTAATGCCTATAGCCACCCTGACAAGCATGGGGTCAAGCAAAGCCACTGCCTTTGAGCGGTGTATATTTCAATGTGTGGCAAAAGCAGCTCAAGTGCTCCATCCGGCAACTACCTGAGACGCTGCCCTTTCCAGCCATGCAGCCCACAGCTTTGGAGCCAAATATGCAACTAACACCCCAAGCAGGAACGGAAAGAGCATCACGCTGGCTCATCACCTGTCCCGCAATTCAATTCTGTTTCTTTGCTGAGGCATACTTGGATAAAACTAATTAGTTTATAATGCTAGAAGTGCGCCTCCAAATAGGATAGGGTACTAGGTTCGACATTAATAGTTACAATGGATGGGTGTTGGAAGGCTCTGGATATGGGAGTTAAAACGCACCTCCTCTCCCTCTTGTCTGCTGAGGTTCGTACGCTTTTTGATTGAGCATGATGGACACGCGTGCACACAAGCAGATTGCACAAACACACACAGTGTGTTTGCACAAGCACACACACATACACACACACACACACACGCACACACACACACACACACACACAGGCACACACACACACACACACACACACGCACACGCACACGCACACACACACACACACACACACACACACACACACAAACACACACACACACGCACACACACGCAC